>Ga0325403_1003736_pt1 | contig 13981 bp, 6 predicted proteins | sample PopdelMetagenome_19_FD_205665 | JGI IMG/M metagenome (GOLD analysis project Ga0325403, IMG submission 205665) | Populus deltoides microbial communities from Bellville, Georgia, United States - Xylem-PdKOR-R4 | ecosystem: Host-associated > Plants > Phyllosphere > Stem > Wood/Secondary xylem...
AAAAAAATTATTAATTATTATTATTGTTATAATTGCTCAAGTACCTAATCATGGAATCAGTGAGTGAGAAGACTACGAGATGGAATTATTTTGAGATAAGATGATTTTCTCACCTTTTGAAGCGGCGGGTAAGTATCAAACTAGAACACTGAATTTTGACACTTCTAGGCTACTACTCCTATAACCTCCTGTCTGTCTTTGGTTTGAAGGTAAGGTAACTAGTTACTGACTAGTTCCTTGGCTGCGCTGCAGTGTGGAAGTGTGTTTGGTAGTGTGGTTGTGGGTGTTTTTTAAATAATTTTTCGTGTCAAAATACATGTTAATGATGTTTTTTTATATTTTAAAAATTATTTTTGACATCAGCATATTAAAACGATCCAAAACATATAAATCATATTAAATTTTAACAAAAAAAATTTAAAATTTTTTGGGAACGTGGGTTGAACCGCGTTCCCAAACGCTTCAGTAATATTTTTATGATTTTTTTAAAATTAACGATAGTCATATAATTATAACACTCCAAGTTACCTTCACAATGATGTTCAATCTTTTTTAATATAAAAAAAAAAGATTTAAGTTATTAGGAACTCTTTGACAATATTAAGAAATATAATTTAATTTGTTAATCTTTAAATCTCTTAACCCAACTTCTTATCTTCGATGAGTTTTAAATTAAATTATGCAAGTATTAACCCGATATGACTCAGTCGTCTTAATAAATCCAAAAATAATTAGGATAATCAGTAAAAACATGGTCATGTTTCAAAGGGATTACAATATAATATTTTTTTATATTGAGATACTTATATATTAATTTGACATGGATATGATCAACTCGAATCATGGATATGATCAAAATTAACTTATTAAATTCACAACTCGAATCATGGATATGATCAAGATGAGTTAACCTGGTTAGGCCATTTTTTTTTTTTCCTTCCCCTTTTTTTCTCCAAGGTTGGGACCTCATTGGGATTAGGTGAAATGAAATTAAGGATTGAATTGAAGATTTATTAGATTATAGACTAAATTGAAGGAAGAGAACAAAAAATGATTGGCGCATGCAATATACGCTCTAGCTTATGAGAAAGTAGCTGCATTGAGGAGATGCGTGTGGCTTCTTCCGATCTCCTATAGCTATCTTTCTTGATGTTTTTGGAATCATCTCAAAAAAAAAGCTTCATTCTACAATGACGCGTGATGATGTCTTGATTCCAATGCGGCTCTGGTTACCCAAAGTTTCAATTGTAGTCCATTTATCTTTAATCTTCTAGAAAACAAAATCTAAATAATTTTGTGTGAAATTGAGTGTAAATCTAATAACATGATTTTTTTTTACTAAATTAAAACCCACACCAAGACCATCAAAACGAATAATCAAGGCGAATTTTGTATAAAATCACAATGGAAAAATAAAATTTATATATAAAAACAAACTAAATGGACAAGAAAAAAAAGTTGCCTTGTGCGAATCGCAAGTGGGTGACTAGCTACAACGAATTGCTTAGCTCCTAAGTTTTTCTTAATTAATGAATTAATCCTTGATTCATGCATGGACGATGGAGAGTTGATTAAGTTGATATGAAGATAAATCCGCAATGGTGTGAAAACTGTATGCAAGCTGGGAATACTATTTATAATGAAACTTTTTGTGCCCAAGTGCATATAACTTAAAGATCCCGATCAATAGTAATGCTTTATAACAGTGCCAAATTCAGCTAGTGGATTGACTAAGTTAAAGACTGCATGGACTTTATGAGAGAAAAAGGTTAAAAGCTTATGATAAGGTTGCTATGATCTTTTGATTTTGTTAGAAGGTTTGCTTATATGTTCATGCAACATTTGGCCAGTTGTGCATCGAATCGTTCAGATAAATTGTACCGTGGCTTGATTTGAGGCACACAATTACCGTGCATAAGAACCCTAGATCTTGTAGGATGCTTTGAATCTCACATGGTTTTATCTGGTTTGTAAAAAGAAAGGGGAAAACTGAGTAATCGCATAAGGAGGACTGTGTTTGATTTTTCTTTTCATTTTATTTGTTTTGAATAAGCTCATAGATAGTTTCATAATTCACACCGAAGCACATTCCCAGGGATCCACCGAACCTTTCTGTAATGATGAATTCTTGGTCATGCAAGTTCGAAATGCAAAAACAAAGACGCTCTCTATCCACTGTGTTTGTTTTAACATTGAATGTTTTGAAAATTGAACGGATTTAGATCGCAAGCTTCTGTAAATCATCGACTTTTCAAGCCACCGTGACATCTAATCTTACATTCAAGGAACCCACGTCAGCCATCTCCCATATTACGTTCTCGATAATCTTTATTGCGTCACATTGTTGACATTTCTCATGCCGTCTCCATTAAATGATTACAGCACATGTAACCATGTATTAAACATTATTTTGCTTAGCCCGCGTGTACATTCTTTGCAAGTTAAGCAAGGAGATCCTGAAAATTAGCTTGGGAGAGAGGGGCCAATGGTAGCAACTAGGAAGCTGAAGTCATGATTCCCAAAGCTGAAATGGACATAACCACCTGGTGTCAACACAGGAAATCCACCCCAGCGAGCATTGATGAAGTCACCGAGTTGTGGTTTTAACAGCTACAAGTTTTCAGGACCTGAGGGGACATGTAGAATTTGCGCTTTCTAAATCCTATGTTTGGATAACGAGTCCTAAAATGTGGGCTTGCGAGACAGCAGAGATCAGGTCGGTATTTTCTTTCTAAATCTCTATACGTAGTTCGGATGAAGAAATGTTGATGTGCTATTAAAGGTTAAAACGGAAGTCAGGTGGTAGAGAAAAGAACCAAAATTAGATCGCTTCAAAACGAGAAAAATGCTTTAGAATTTTAGTAAAGGAAATCCCGGGACGCAAGTTCTTTTGAATAAAATCATGTCAGCAAGGTAGCGCAGCACAGAATTTCCAGTTTTAAGTCCTTCATAAAGGAGATCCAATGTAACCTTGCAACGATAGCAGTCCCGAACACAGTCCATTGTTTGACAAGCTAGAGCACAAATGAAGAAGCTCCAGCTGAACCTTACCCCAGACATCAAATTTCTGCGTCAAGAGAAAGATTACTACTTGACTGAAGACTGCAAAATCCAATCCAATACCATCCCAATCCAACAAATTACTGAAATTCTAATTCACCTTCTCCTTCGCTGATGTATAACAGGAATATCACAATACACGAGAATCAAACCCAGAAAATTGATCAGGCTTTAACTTAAATATATACATCAAAGACAGACAGAAAATAAACACAAAAATAGCCATCTTCAATTCATTCATATAGCTTACCAGTTCAGCCCTCAATTTGATTTTCCCCAAACTCAGAGTTATACTTAAACAGCTACAAAGAAACAATAATATTGTACAGGGCTTGTGCCACCAGGGGAGCCTTAAAACGTCCCATAAACCTACAGCATTAATACATAAAGTCGGAACCTGTAATCTTTACCAGGATCTATCCCAACTGCTAATTGCATTTGTTGTTCTGTTCAATGCCTATTGGACGCCACCAACATTTGTTGATATGGCTACCCTAAGCTCTTCTTGCGTGTAAAACCGACTCCCCATCTTCACCGTGGCTTGCTGGATCATCAAATCATTCATCACAGACACATTGGCATACTGAACATCAAGGTCCAGGTCTCTCAAAGCCGACATTAGCCTAGCAGCAGGGTGGTTCTTTTTACAACATTGGATTCGTATCATCGCATCCCATCCACTTATCTTCACATCGATATCCATGTCTATCAGTTTAACTCCTTGGTTATTTGACATCTTGAGCTCCTCTTTAGGTGGAGGACTTGAATCCTTGCTTACTAACTCCCTCTTCATTGATTCCACTTGCTTCTCCAACTCCTCCTTGCTAGACTCGGCAGATTGCAGCTTCGTTCTAAGCTCGTCGATATATGATATGGCATCCCCAAGAAGTGAAGCTTTGTCCATCTTTGATACATTAGGAACCACAGCTCGCAGTGCATAAAACCTCTGATTAAGTTTCTCTCTTCTTTGCCTCTCTGCTTCAACATGATTCAAAGGCTCTTCTCTTCCATTGGCAGGTTTTCTCCCTCGTTTTCGTGGCCTCTTTTCTGGTTCCACAACCCTGCTGCTATCCGCCTCTTTTACAACCGAAGCCTCAAGATCAGAGTGATCTGAATCCCCTCCTGTACCGCCACTGGATTTCAGGATACAAGAAGGTAAAATCACACCAGAAGTAAATGAAAGCATCCCTTCTTCATTACCACCTGATCTCTTCTTCTTATTGTTCTCCTCTGTCACCAAACCCGAATAGAAATTCCCATTTGCACTGGAAGCAGTCCTCTTACTCTCCCCAAAATTCAATATCTCTCCAGATTCTGGCTTCGTCAAATGGGAATTTCCATTTCTAACACTACTCCCATCATATGTGCTGCACTCCCCAAAATTCAACTCTCGAGTGAAAAGACTTTGAGCATGAATCGGCTGCTGTTGATGATTCTGAGCATGATGAATTCCACCCAGATGATCAGTCAAGCTACTCGAACTCTGATTAGAACTATGATGATTGTTCTTGTTTTGATCATTCCCGTTCAGATTCCAAGGAATCCCACCATTTCCATCTTTAGTTTCTGGATCAGTAAGCCAAAACGAAGACGGGTCGTTCTCACCCTGATCAGTATTTGTAGTTCCAATCGGCCAAGAAACCACCTCCAAACTATTAAAATCGAACAAAACCCTAACCTTATTCATCAGATCCGAGCTTTGAAAAATCAATTCAGTAGAACCCAATTCAACAACACCACTGGCAGACGGTATACAAACTAAAGTCTGTAACCCAAAAACCTGACCCTGCCTGGCTCTTTCACACGGCGAAGCCCCCAACCTCTCCGACCCAGCAACCCAAACCGGACTCCCATTGAAAAGAGCTTGACCAGGTAACCCACTTCCATTAACGAAAGACTGAGTCATGCTAACAAGAAAAAACCACTCAGTATCAGTAACCTCTTCATCGATAGCATCATCAGTAACAGAATTAGGCCCAGCAATCAACGAATTCAGCTTACGGAGCACCGTTTTACGATGCTCCTGTTCAACAGCTGATGATGCCGAATTTCTCGTTCTAGTTTTTCCTTTATCTTCCTCCCCTTTATAATATCCGTCGCCCCATCCTAGGACGGAGGCGCCAGAATAATCATAAGAGGATTGCCAGAAAATAGCATAAGCCCAGCCCTCACACGCGCCTTCAATTAATGTCTGAAGGCGTTGCTGGAGTGTTTCTTGGTTCAACATAGTTTTCTCAGATGGCTGTACTGCTGCTGATGGCGTGGAAGTGGAGGCGGAAGATTGCGGAGGCGGTGCCCAAAGAGAAGAGAGATCGGAGGAGTTCATAAATGCTTCCATTACAGACGCGTTGTCGTCCGTCCAAAGATTCATTGTCGGCGGTAGTCGGTAATCAGTCATCCCTGAAAGCAGATGTGTTTTTTTTTTTTCAAAGGGAGATAGGGCTGGGGTTAAAGAGTTTGTTTTCGAGAGAGAAAGGTGGTGTTTTTGGCGGGGATTTGTTTCAGAGAGAGGGTTTGATGTGGAGGTGGTGGTGGTGGTGGTGGTGGTGGAGGACGAGGAGGAGGAGATGGAGAGGAAAGGAGAGGAAGGTGAGCTAGAACTTGGGGAGCATTTGGGTTTGGGATTTATTTGGTATGAATTTGAGCTTAAATTTTTTTAGAGTTAAGTTGAGAAAAGGAGTGGAAAGTGAGTGTGGCAGTTTCTAGGAAGGAAAGGGTCGCCGATTAATTCACGAGATTTTAGAATGGAAGGGAAAACTGAAAAGGCTGGCGTTAACGTGATATCATTCTACAGCTCTAGACTGAGTTAGGGTTAGCCTAATGTTATGCATTGGAAGCACGTGGGTATTACGTGGCATATTTCTGTTCGTACTTAGATAGTGTTTTGACTGAGGTGAGTAGAATTTTGTCAGCAATATTATTAAATTTAATAAAGTGATTCAATTTTAAAATCTTTGAATCCAGCTTCTAGTTAAAATTTAAAAAGATGCTTGAGATTCTAGTACTAATTGTTTTTTAAATGATTTTTTATTTAAAAAAATATATTAATAATATTTTTTTAAAAAAAAAAATTATTTTTAAAATCAGCATATTAAAATAATTTAAAAACACCAAAAATAACCATCTAGGTGGTGGCCCAATGGTAAAAGCTTGGGACCAAGAGGTTTGCTCTCTTTGTAGTCTTAGGTTCGAGCCTTGTGGTTGCTCATATGATTGCCACTGGAGGCTTACATGGTTGTTAACTTCAGAGCTCATGGGATTAGTCGAGATGCATGCAAGCTGGCACGAACACCCACGTTAAACTAAAAAACAAACATCAAAAACATATTAATTTAAAGCAAAAATAAATTTTCATTTTTTTCAAAAATATTTTTGAAAAACAGTACCAAACGCACTCTAAATTAAATTATACGAGACAACTTATCCAAAATAAATTGTTTAATTTAATAATGTGAAAGATAATTTAGATAATTGATAAACATAAGTTATAGTTTTTTCAAAAAAAATTAAGATAATATTTTTTTAATATTATAAAGATGTCAAATTAGATTGATCTCGATCCTAGTTATAAAACCCGACCTGACCCAGCCTGGCAGGTTAACCCGGTGGCTAAACCGGTCCAGGTTTAATAAAAGACTGGCCGAGGCAACAGCCCGGCAAAACCCGGTCGACCCGGGCAAACCCGGACAAAACCTAGTGTCTTTTTTTAAATGTGGGATTTGAAACCCATTAGTATGTATAATTTATGTTCCCAAAAAAAATTATGTTTTTTCAATGTGGGATAAAAAACTTTTTTGGTTTAAATACTTCAACTTAAAGGGATAATATCTTTTCAATGTAGGATTTGAAACCCTTTCGTATATATGCTATATGTTTCAATGAAAAAAGTTGTGTTTTTTTAACGGGAGATTTGAAATCCATTAGTATATATACTCTATGTTCTCAAGAAAAAAGTTATGTTTTTTCAATGTGGAATACAAAAATTTTTGGTTTAAATACTTCAACCTAAAGGGATAACATAATATCTTTTCAATGTGGGATTTGAAACCCTTTCATATATATACTCTTTGTTCCCATAAAAACAATTATGTTTTTTCAATGTGGGATTTGAAACCCATTAGTATATATACTATATGTTCCCAATAAAAAAGTTATTTCTTCAATGTGGGATAAAACAAATTGGTTTAAATACTTTAATTTCAAAGCTTAACATTATATCTTTTTAATGTATGATAAAAAAAATTAAATATTTTTTTAAACTTCATTATTTACAATATGTATAATTTATATTTATATAGATTTTTTCTTAATTTTTTCATGTGAAATATTAAAGTTTTAAATATATTATTTTTAATTTTTCCGGATTGATCCACGTTGACCCATGAAATCTGGGACTCGGCCCCTTGACCAGGTCAACCCCCAGATCAGCTTTAATAGCTATGATCTCAGTCAACCTACAACCTGAGTTATAGATTTCAATGAGTTTAATAAATTTGTTGTTTTTTATATATTTTTTTTAGTTAATCTTATGATAACATTATATACTTGCAAAATCGAGCACTAATCCAAAAAAATATTTATTTAAGATCATGATAACCCTATATAAAGTAAAAAAAAATAAACCATGAATTTTATTTTCCAACCAATCCAATATTGAAAAAGAGTGAAATAAAAAAAAATAATTAGAAAAATGACAAAAAACTAAAAAATTATATTTAGTTTGATGGATAAACTTGCTAAACTCGTTATTTGAGTAACTCAGGTCAACACATCAAACCCACAAACCTTGTAATGGATTGGGATAGATGACTTGTTTTTTTTTCTAAACTATTGTTTATTTAACTATATGATAACAAAAATATATAAACGCAAAATCAAGTGTCAAATCAATATTGAGACTTTTTTTTAAGACTATGATAACCTCATAGAAAGCAAAATGAAATAAATGATGAAATTGAATTTCTCAATCAATCTAATATTAAAAGATAAAAAAATAAATTTTAAAAAAAGTTAAACTTGCTAAACACATCAATAGGCCCATGGACTTTTTAAAATATAATAACATCTTTTAAAAAAAAACTATTTTTTATAACTATATGATAAAAATAAAATAAAAAAGATAATAACATAATCAAGTTCAATTAAAAAATAAAAAAAAAATACTCTGCTACCTTGCCAAACTATCAAACCAATCATCGACTCCATAAAATTTAATGACTTGATTTTTTTCAAAATATTTTTTTATTTTACTAAATTTTTTTAAAAAATAAATCATATCTCAATGCTAGCAAATTAAAATAAATTATCAACTCTAAATTTCTATTAACACATCATATAAAAACTAAGTTAAAAAATCAATAACAAAAAAAAACATAAGGATAAAAATAGAAAAAAAAAAAACAACACTGTGGATTATCTTTTTTCACATCTTTAACTTTATTCTTAACATTTAAGGGGGTGTTGTTTATTCATGGCAGCTAATATTGGACTTTTTGACGAAGGGCTTCACCATGACAATTATAAATAAGGGGATTTTAGAAACTATTATAGATTCAAGAAAATTTAACATGGACATAACAATAAATATGTAACATGAATAATTTTAGAATAGTTTTTTATACTTTCAAAATAAAAGATACAAATAAAACATCTTCATATACAAAAAATATTATTTCTAAAATATTATTTAAAAAACACTTGATTCTAAAATTATTTGTATAAAACATGTAAAGATAAAAATAGTTATTATTATAATTTTAAAAGCTAATATGAGAATTAACTCAAGACAAACTGTTAACGCAAGTGTATCAAAAAACTTCTTAAAAAAAATCTAAATAATGTCATTTAGATCAAATGATGTGATATAAGAAATACTCAAAGAATATTTAGAAGATATACAAATGTAAAAAATAATAACTAGATATTTTCTCAACAATTTTGACAATACTTAGGTAGTTTTTTGTTTTTTTAAAAAAGTTTTATTTTGTCACCATTATTTACATTAATCCTACATGCTTCTTCTTTTCTTTTTTACCATTTATAAATTTTAAAATAAAATAGATAAAAAAATATTAAAGTTTAAAATATAGGAATTTAATATATAATTCTTGAAACCATAAAAACTAATCAATTAGTTTTGTTACATTATATATATAAAAAAAAACTAAGAGGAAGACAAAAACATTGCACTAAAATTCAGTTTACTATTATTCACTACAATAAAAAAATGATTATTTTGTCATTATAAAAGAAGACCTCTTACCTTTGATATGGGGATATTTTTATCTTTCTATGTGGTGTATTAGTCATTAAAGAATTGTTCATAGGTATAATTGTATTTTTTATTTTTTAAGCACAATAAAATAATGTAATTACCCCCATAAAAAAAACTATAACTTTAACAAAGAATGGCATGAATATCTTTTCATTTATTCATGTATAGTAAATTGACAAGAATACCTTTTAAATAAAAAATTTAAACCATAGGTTCTGGTGCCTTTTGACCTTTTCCTTTAGATTATTTTGTAATTACCAGGGAAATCAAGGATATTTTTTGTCTATTAACATCAATCAAATTTTATTTAACAATAAAAAATTATAGGCGTGTGCAATATATGTGCCAACATGAGTGACACCTCCTCATAGTATAAAATGCTCTTCTATTGTGTCATTGGAGGCATTGCCTCTTCCTCTTTCTTCTATTGCGGCATGCATCGACAACGATAAGGTAATTTGTCGTCGGTCAACCTTTTTTTTTCTCTCTCTTGCACGTTAAAAAACACAAGTTGGTGCTCCTGTTGTTGATATTTCAACTTCAGTTCTTATTCTTTTCATTTCTATTTTATTCCTTAGCTCTTTTGTTAAAGTTTTATTTGTTTTTAAATTAATCATTCAATTACATTTTATCATGTATAAGTTTTTCCATTTTAGTCATTTTTTTTTCTAGTTTTTTTCTTGGTCCTTTTGTAAAAGTTTTGATGTTTTTAATTTTATACTTCAATACAAATTTATGGTGTATTGTTTTTTCTAATTTAGTCCTTTTTGTTTTTGTTTCTTTGTCAAATATATTTTTCCTTTTAGTTTCTTCCAATAAAAAAAAATTCTTACCCTCTAATTTATTTTTCATTTTGATTCTCACCCTCGTTATTTTAATTGCTTTATTTTATTTTATTTTATTTTGGATCCCTTTGCGTGGTTGGTTTTTTCTCTCAATTTCATCCTTCAACATTTCATTTTGTTGGGGATTGAGTGTCATGGTTTTTCCATGTATAATACTTTCAATTTAATGACCTAATTCATGAGTTTGAAAAGTTATTTTGGATCGACATCCTCTTTGTTTTGACTTATTTTCTTTTTTGATTTCATCATCCAATAATAGTTTTTTCTTTAATAGCTCTTTTGTTTTCTTTATTTTTTTTCTATCAAGTTATCTCGATCTCATAACCTGAGCCACGAGTTTTACGGGTCAACTCAGGTTGGTTCAGTCTCTATTACTTAAGTTACATATCTATCATACTACCTTAAGTTGACTCGAATTAATCTCTCTCTCTCTCTCTCTCTTCTAGTTACTTACTTCACGAGGGTTTTCTTTCAAGTTATTGTGGTTTTTTTCAAGAAATTTTTTGCTATTATTGCCAAAAAAACATTATCACCTAATTAAAATAAAACAAAGTTATTAAACCTAATTGGGGATATAACAAGTCGTTTGTTTTCATATTTCTTTGAAATGCACTTACATCATCTAGACATTGGTTTTTATGCAAAAAAATACATACCCACAACGCAGCGCGAGCCCGTGTCTAGTTATACATACAACTAAAAGATATGAGTTTTCATAAAGAGCTTCATTGTTTTATATAAAGAGTTGAGCTCCTCAATGTTTTTCTCTTTTATAAACTTATTTTCTTCAGTTGAATCCTTCTTTGGCCTAATTATGTAAAATTAAGCTTGAAATCATGTTCAACATAGCAAATTAAAAGAAAGATAACTAAAATGTAAAAACACAATGAAAAAATATGCATGATCCCAAATTCTCAATAATTTTAATTATGGTTTAGAAATTCATTTTTAATTCCTTGACTAGGAGATAGGGTAGATAAGTCATCTAAAAATAACAAGGAAAAAGAAAGTCGTTAATTTAACCATTTTTCAATGATAAAACTCATCGTTATTAGTGTTAGCAGATTTTATTCAATTAAAGAAGTTTGATGGTAATTTTTTTTTTTCTCTAAACATCTATTAAAAAGAAGATGGAGTTCACTTTAGATTTTTTAACTTAGTTGTTTTAGTTTTTTAAAGTGATTTTAAGGTTATTAGATGGCGTGTAAATGGTTTTATGATATTTTTATTTGTTTTTAAGTAAAAATTACTTGAAAATAGAACTTTATACCAACCCCTCTAATTTTTCCACCACTACAATGGTTATAGAATCTTGACACATGTTGCATGTTTATTTTTTATATATAAAAAATAGTCACCTACCTCCTAGAAAAACTTGCCCAGACATCCTAAGCCATTTAGGCATGCACCCCTTGGCTTGTTTTTTTGGCCTTTGATATTTTTGGTTTTTTGATTATTTTTTTAATTTTATTTTTTAATATTGAATTTTTATTAAAAAATATTGTTTTTTCTCAAATTTATTCTTTAATATTTTGTTAATTTTGAATTTGTTTTTGTAAATTTTTTCTATAATAAAATAAAAAAATAATTAAATCTAATAGAGTCGATGATCCAATAAAATTGATGACCCCTAGGTTTTAAAAAATATTGGGTTAAACGCACTACCATAAAATAAATTATAATTAACTCACCAACCTGTATCATGTGCCTACCTGTTATTTGATTGGCTGTTCTATTAACGACATGGTGGAGAAAATAGACAAGAAAATTAGGGGTATATGTTCCAAAGCAGTCGTTTTCCTTATTCCAAACCAAAGTGGTCCAACGGAAATCCAAAATTATCATTAATATGCTCCACAAAGGCGAAAGCTATTCACAATTTTCTCCTGCAATTCCCATCTCATCGTCCTAATTCCTTTGCGGGCTTCATGAAATAGCCGCCACAACCAACAAGACTCAAGAACTCGGCAGCCATCTTCCAAATAATCGCCAGGGCATGTGACCCTGACAAGCTCCAAGCTGATTGGTCTTCCTGTGTGTGGCCTAGTCCCATAGCTGATAAAGACAACATTAAAAAAAAAAATACAAACGGGAATTAAATAACTAAAAAAGAGTTTTCGAACGCTTTGGCGTCACGAAATATGATCATGGCCCTTGATTGGGTCGTCTTTCATTGTCGGGTTATGTTATAAAAAAAATAAAAACATTCTTTTCCGGGTTGTTTAATCCTTGTTTTATTATAAATCCAAGAATAAATTATTGAAGCACGTTTTGCTTGACGAGTATTTTCATATACATGTTTTTTGCAGTATTTATATTCATTTGTTTCCCTCCCTTAATTTTGTTTTTTTTAATGCTAAAAAATGAAAAATATTATCCTCCCGTGATTTTGTTTATTTAATATGATGTCCTTACGGTCTTTCGCCTCTTTTTTGGAGAATATAATTTTGTGTTTTTATTACTAAATATGCAAAATATATTATATTTTTCTCAAGATATATACATGTGTAAATACAAATATCAAAGGTGGGTCTATTTGTACGAAAAACACTTAGCATATTATTTTCTCATGTAATGTCTCGTCCTTTTTATTCTGTGAACTTCACGCAATGTCTTATATCCCATATTTAAGAATTATGAGAAATTAATTATGATAGTGTAGTGATAAGAGTTTGGGATCAAAAAAATTTACTTTCTCTGTGATTTCAGGTTGGAGTCCTGTAGTTGCTCATATGATGGTCACTGGAAGCTTATATGGTCGTTAAGTTCAGGGCCCGTGGGATTAGTCGAGGTGCGCACAAGCTGATCCGGATACCCACATTAAACTTAAAAAAAAGAATTATAAGAAATCTAAACTAGATAAAAGAAATAGCTAATAAATCTACTAGCGACAAGACATACAAATTCTTGAGATTATTATTGATCGTGACTACTTAATAGTCAGGACATATAAATTTGAGGTAATTAATATATAGATAGAAAAATAAAATAAAATAAAAAACAAGTTAATATTAAGTAATTAATAAGAAAGAAAAAAAAAAAGAAAGAGAGTAGAATGTCGTCGATGAGGACCACGGCTAAATGACTGCTCTGGATCCTAAGGTTGCTTTTAGAGACAGGAAAGGGGAGGGACCGAGGGAGGACGGCTATGGGATAACAAATTGCATATTTTATTTGATTTTCAACGACTTCTTAAAAAAGGCCCGTCAATCATGCAAGGCAACGGACGGTCCAGAAAAGAGCATTACAGTACGATACTGTTTGTGATTTTTATTTTTATGTTTTAAAAATATTTTTAAAAAGTTTAAATTTTTTATTTTATTTCAGATTAATATTTTTTAATTTTTCAGATTATTAATCATTTTAATATATTGATGTTAAAAATAATTTTAAAAAATTAAAAATATATTATTTTAATATATTTTTAAATAAAAAATATTTTAAAAAATAATTTTCATCACTCTACAATTCTCATTGATTGCCCTGCTTTCCATGAATTGGCCCCGGAGTCAAGGAAGTCTCCATCCTTCAACATCACTAGTTTAGATCGATTTTGGTAATGACTGATTTCAATCAAATTCTTTGAATTTCGTGGGAAAAAAGTGACCAGACTTGAGCAATGACTGCCACTATAGAAGAGGTTCAAACCACCATGCATATTGCTCGATCACCACCATGGTGGAACCTTCTTTATTGTTAAAAAATAAATCCTTGGCTTTCAAGTGCGACAGTGTTACGCCCATGAAAAAATTACAACCAAAATTTATTATGTGTCTAAGAATCATTTTAATTAAATAATTTA
>Ga0325403_1003738_pt1 | contig 13980 bp, 12 predicted proteins | sample PopdelMetagenome_19_FD_205665 | JGI IMG/M metagenome (GOLD analysis project Ga0325403, IMG submission 205665) | Populus deltoides microbial communities from Bellville, Georgia, United States - Xylem-PdKOR-R4 | ecosystem: Host-associated > Plants > Phyllosphere > Stem > Wood/Secondary xylem...
TTTTTTTTTTTTTTTGGAGAAACACCCGATAGTTGTCTCTATATCAAGTTTTTGAAAATACTGGTGGAGACGAATAATTTTGCTATCATTAGTTAAAATTGACTGATTTTTTTTATAAAAAAAAAAAAAAAGTCGTTTTGAGACAACACGGGCTATATTTTCTAAGACAAGATTAATCCTTTAAAAAACATGGTTTGAATCCTGGTTGCTAGGGCTTGGAATTAAACACCAAACCACAAGACCCCGGGAACATTGGTTTTCAGCTCTACACAGCCTAATGTGATAGGAAACTTTTGTTTGTTTCTTTTTTAAATCATAAAGCTGTAAATTTAAGATTTAATAATACTTCTCATTAATTCCTATGAAGAAAACACTTTCCCTTATTATTACAACACCTAGCATAAGGTGCCATATCAATTGACAAGAGAAAATTATTAAATTAGTATCACAATCATTATTTATATCGAATCCTCATTCACTATTTTTTAAAAGAGAAAACATTAACTAGACTTTCATAATTAGCAGGAAGCCTGCTGTACCTGGGTGAACTCTTCAAGTCTCGTGTAAAGTTTAATGAGTAGGCTTGTGCAGATCTCAGGAGATGTGCATGGCCCACACATGAGATATATGACATTACCCAAAGGCCTCATGTAAACACCATCTTCACGGAGCTTCTGAAGAAGAGAGCTGGCATAGAGGGATGCATACCTAAAAAAATTCACTGGCTATCAGAGAATCATCGAGTTTCAGCCTAGAAAGAAAAATGTCCATGATTTTGATGATTCTGGTGAAGTCACTACATGGGGATATGGAAATAGATTCAGAGGAGATTAAAAAAAGCTGCATACCTTGGCACATAACCATACAAGATAATTAATAGTGTTCAGCATGGAAAAACTTACTGTGTGTTTAAGATATCCACTAGGACTGAAACTAATAAAAACAAAGGATAATCATGAACTAAATGCATGACACCTTATGACTTCAAACACTACCAATGCAACTAAAGAAGATATTCATGCTATCTGCTATACAAATGTGATCGTGGCTGAACACAATTGTAAAGCCCAAGTGTCAGAAACGCCAAGTATTCTCAGAACTATAGCTAATACATTTAAGCGTGAACCCAGACACAATGGTCTTGGACAAGAAGGAAGATCATAGCATCAAACATAGACTACAGTAAGCTGCTCACATAGAACATGGAGTGGTTGAAATATCATGCAATAATCACCATTTACTTAGAGCATTAAATGGTTGAATTTCCATGTAGGAATCATTTTTTGGAGGATAAAATTGCTATAACGAAGTTTCATGCTTCCACTAGTTGGAAACATTGAGACCCCATCTCAATACAAGCTGAAAAAATATATACATTTTAATACCCTGAACCGCAGCTGTTGGATAACTGTGAAAGTCATTCATGTCCAAAAAGTGGCATAGAAGTAATTGAATGTGACCATACCCGACATTATGCCCTTCTGCTCTTAGTTCTAGAGCAAAAAGAGTTCCTAATGCTATCACTCTTTCAACCGAAGGATGTGATGAGATCTGTTGCACCAGTTCCGCATTCCATAACTGCAAGCATTAAATGCAAAATATTGGATGAAATTCATTAATGACATGGAGATCACCATTATTTCATCATTGGGAAAAATTAGCTTTGAACAGATTGAAACATAACCTGTTTCTGATGAGCAGATTACTGTGCCCAACCAATCAAAGGACAAAGAAAGTCCAGATAATATTTCAATGGTAATGTAAAGCATTTGAAAATGACTATGGTGCTGAGGAGGGAAGTCCTATAAGACTGTACTAGAAGTATGTCAAATATTTTTTTTCCCAATACCACAATTGTTGAGATAGTATAACATTTAAATTCTACATGTCAGATCTTAAAGGTTTGAATAATTGCTGACATTTTGAACCAGATCAGATTCTGAAATTTCAATTCACATGTTGAGTTTGAAATGAGAGCATGGAATGCTTCCTGCCTAAGGTTTTGGTTTAGGATTGGCAGCTATGCCAGTATAACAACCAAGGCATGATGTCATATATATTCCAGATTGTGGAAACTGTCAGACATCAACTTCTGGAAACTGATATGCAATGAGGAAACAAAAAAAAATGAATTATACACACCTCCCTAAGCAATCTTCGCCCAGAGATAATATTATGGTTTGTTTGAGGATCCTTAAACCATTTAATTGATTTAGCAGCTGCCGAGCACCCCATAGCATGAGCAGAGTATGAGTGTCCGTGCAAAAGGGCTTTGAGCTACAGCCAGAAACAAATAAATGTAAGCAGTTTCTTTATACAGTCTAGACTCTAGATCACACAGTACAGAATTGTTTAGGAAAGACATCCATAAAAATGAAGGATACAGATAGGAATGAATATTCGAATTTGAAAGTCGGTTGTTGAAGAAAATATCAAAAATTCTTGATCGCAAAATTTACTTTCACAACCACATGAAAAACATTGTAACTCAAAATGCAATAAACTCAGACTGCTTAAACTTCAGATTGAATTAACTAGCATGTTATTCCAAGAACAAATCTTCAGAACCTAAACTCATTATGCTAGTTGAAAAGTTTGAGCCACAGAAAGTAAAAAAATAAAATGGTAATATGGTTCTACTTTGGCAAAAATTGAAGTAAACATCAACTAAGATTTCATCTATGATATCAAGGAAATAATCGAGTAGGAATGAGAAAGTTGATTCAAAGAAGCCACTTCCCCATGTAGCCTCTGATCCTCTTGTCTGTATTGTGAGTTAATGCAATGAGTAATAACAATAGTGAGCGAAATGAAAAACCACTATAATAATCTCAAAAATTCACTTGGTCAACTTCAAAAGCAAGCACAGGTGTCCTTAGAATCAAACAAACCCACAGCTATACATCACCTTTGATTCTCCAAGAAAAGAATCAAAAACTGCATCTGAGGCCAATGTTGCAGCCAAGGGTATAACCCCGCCAGTCATCAGCTTTGCAAAGCAGGCTATATCAGGTAGACAACCAAGTAGTTCTGCTGCAGACTGTAAAAGGAGGGACAATAAGGACACTTTCAAGAAAGTAGATGAAATGCATGTAATTCAACACTTCTATTATATTGAATAAAAGTAACATGGAAAGCAGAAAGAACAAGAGAAGAACAAATGAGAATGAGATGCAAGGGATACCAACCTCTGTTCCAAGACGCCAGAAACCTGTGAAAACTTCATCAAATATTACTGGAATATTTCTACTTCGGCACTCACTTACAAGCACCCTTTGGAAAAGTGGATCAATCATAAGCATTCCACCAGCACCTTGGATAACTGCAAAATAGTCTCAAGCCAATTAGGCAAAGACCATTTAAAAACATATTGAAATTCATAATTTCATCAAACCCAGAACTCTTTCAATAAAAATTGCACTCGCGCAACAGGCCACAGGAAAGACCAGGCATTCACAGTTCCTATTAAGTAGGAGTTTCGATTATATAGAGATTTGTTGCAAGGTAAATACAAGACTCAAACGACTAGCAAGAGTGTGAGTGCATGCATTTAAGTCTTGGATATTAAGTTCCAAACCAACTGAATGAAATGCTGGGGAGTCAACATAAAAGAAAATTTGGAAACACTGTTTGCCTAAAATCAAAGGCCACTTAAAAATTGACCAGGCCAAGGGAATAAAGTATTCTGAAGGATTTAAGTTTCCAAATGTTTTCATACACACCATAAATTTTTTGAAGGACTTGCACAATACAAAAATCATTAGAAGACTCTTGGATGATTCGCATAATTCAGGTTAACAATGCTGATAAAGGGTTGTCTTATCCAGACAACATCCACTAGTACAGGAAATTACTAGAGCTGCTGAAACTCAAGGTAAATTCTTTTACGATGCCACACATCCTTTTCAACAATAAGAGATGAAACAAGATATCAAGAAATCATCAATTGACTTCTGAAGCAAGAGACCTCAAAGATGAAGTTAACAAAAAAAAATCAACAAAACAAAATTGGCCACAAAGGGACAGATTCTTTTAATCCAGGGTATTGTAATAATAATTCTCTTGCCTGGTTCGATAATCAATGCTCCAACATGGATAGATTCTTTTAATCCGGGGTATTGTAATAATTTCTGTGATATATATGAGGAATAAACTCCTGTGAGATCTGATTTGTCCCTGCTCTTGTCAAATATTTCATCACGAGTGCTGAAGTCTGTAAATGTCAGGGCACATCAGGAAGCAATAGAAAATAACAGCAGCCAACATAAAAATTTAAAAAGTACATTTCAAAAGTTTACTTACTCATGTCTTTCTTAATCATATTTTCACAATGCATTCCCTCAGGTAAAGAAAGATTCCATTTATTATTGGACATAGACACTGTAGGAGGGTCTAGAAAAAGCCCTCTTCCTGTGTACCTGTGAACATGCGTGAGGTAAGTAAAAGATAAATTAATTCACTGATAATTAACCGTCTTTTTTTTTCTTGAGCACATAAAGTCGATGTAAAAAAAATAAAAGAGCACATTGAGGTGAATTTGATGCCTGATTCCTATAGAACCAGGTACAATTTTGAGACCAAAATAATTATAGAAGGATCTACAAGGCATTGAGCCTAAAGCAAGGAATTTGGAACCGCTAGCCAAATTTTCAATAGGTACTTTTGTAATTTGCTCCAACTCCCTATTTCATGTTTCATTAACAGGTTTTCCTAGCATAAACATTACATTTCCAAAAACTGAATTTCTTCTTGTTCCACACAACATTCACATCTAATATTCAAGTATAAAAAAATGCAAGTTCTAGATCCAACTAGAACTTAAAGAAACAACAAAATGCTAAGTTATTTTCACTTGGGATAGTAGAGACCTATCCATACAATTACAAAAATTCCTTGAATCCAAATCATCAGATCCCCTTCTCGACTTAAAAAGCCAAAAGAAAAAACAATAACCACTATATAGGCATCAATATTACAGCCACTTCAAAGTATCAATGCCATCACCCACCACCACATGATCTGTGCTATCTACTCTGAATTACTATCTTCCTACATTGATGATTTTCAGAGTTCAATGCAGGGCAACAACCAAACCAGGTTGCTGAAACCACTGTTGACCCAAAGCACCAAACTATCAGCACACAATCTCAACATTTACCTCCCAATAAGTTATGCTAACAATCCACTTCACATTTCAGCTAATCTAATCAACAGGCCCTCACAGAGTGATCAGTCACTCTTTTCCGCATTGACAGCAGCTGAAAAACCATCACTCCTTGACATGAACCAGCTCAAGCTTTGCCAGGGGCACTCATATTCTGCCCACTTGTGTCAAACCAGTCTTGAATAATTTCCATTTCTGTGACTGAAGTTATCATTTATATTACAAGTTGCATGATATGCAAGCACTATCGTTACCAAGAGGATTCCAACCCAACTCAATTCCCTTGTTTTGTCTTACTCACTAATTTCTATGAAGCAATGGAGAAAACCAACTAGGATATACATCAGAGCAATCCAAAAGTCTCAGAATGATATAGTGATTTAAGAGCTATGTTTTTTAAAACAATGATATGTAACTCATGCATAGAAGCTGTTTCATTGCGCGTGAATTCTCACAAATAAGCCTAGTTTTGAGATAATTACTTCCATTTTGCTCATCACCCTATAATTTTTCAATCCTAAATGATTGGTTTCAGCATCAATGAGATTTCCTTGTGCAAGAGCACTAATTAGTAAAGCATAGCCCCAAAAAATTGAAACTTCTCAATTAAAATAGTTTTATTCATCATAAAATTGTGCTTCTAGCACCAAAATATTCCCTACCATGGCTGTTGGAGGAAGCCTGTATAAGATGATGGTGCTTGAGCTTCCATCGCACCCAAAGTGTCACCATGATAAGATCCTTTGAGAGCCAATACCTGAAATAAAACCACACCTAAGTTACCAGCAACTGTTTGGAAGAAACCTCATCCTGAATGAAAAAGGTACATAATGGTTCATGCTTTAGATTTGTAATAATTATCGTGTAGAAAGACACATAGGCTATACAAAGACAATTCAGCCAATCTTATCAAAGGCGGTGTCAAGACAGACCAATGGTACTGTTTTACTTTTGAAATCAATAATGTTTTACTTACCACATACAAACAGGTATGGAAAAAAAAATTAAAAAAAAAAACAGCATTCAATGCACAAACATGCATGTTTCAATTACTGAGCTTTAACCATATTCCAAAATCGTGCATGTGTTAATAAAAGTAGTCATATTAAGTAGATTACAGAACAATCTAACATGGTGTGATTGTCACCCTGGAATTATCTATATATAAAAAGTGCCCTAGTGTTAAGCTACATTTTAAAATAAAAAACTGTCTTATAACCAGTAAAGTTGGAGAACTAAGTTTAAACTTGTAAAGCACCCAGCATGGACAATGGTCAGATTTCAACGTCACTTGCTCAACTACTATTTACCTAGACTGTTTTCATTTTTGACAAAAATATACTTAAAGGACTCACTCTACAACTGTTGGATTCAAGGTAAATTGAGGTGCAAGTATGACCATTGTTTAAAACATCCCCACTAGCAACTAATAATCAGAAAGAAAAGAAAATTAACCTACTTGGGAAAGAAAATCAGTAACCTCAGAAATAACCATTTTTTTCTGAAACCAGAATTTCTTGCATTTTTTAAAAAACAATGTCTGAAATGTTATGCTGAAAGATGTAAGGATTATTTAAGTTCACCTTTAGTTGGACAGATTTGTCAGTTCTGTTATTGTTGGAAACATCTAAAAGGAGTCCATTATCAAAGGAAAATTTGCGAAATGCCATTTTGAGAGCAATTTCAATTGCCGTTGATCCATTATCTGAATAGTATGTCCTTGAAGCCCACCCTGCAAAAGTACAAACATACATGATAAGTTGGGAAGAAGATAGTTTTGAAGAAGTTCAAAATGGATAACTTTAATGCATTTTAAAAGTTATAACTTTACGCCATAGATGATTAAAAAAAAACCACCTATCACATCTGAAACACCAGGCACATAAGAAATGTTATGCTCATTGTTAATTAAGCAAGTGTTATTCGACATGAAAAAATTAATTACATTATGCCAGTTAAAATGCTTGAAAAAACATCAAATGGCAGAAGAAAAATACTAACCTTTACCCACACCCTCAAGCAAAAGCTCTGCACATTCCAACGCCGGCTCATAAACATTCTCTGGAAACATTACATGACCATATCTTGCAGCAGTATAACCCATCTCTCTAGCAAGCTCAGTCTGAAACCACCTAAACAAGTAACCACATTAAAGAACTTCAGAAAAGTGATCAAATGGTGCAGAAAAGTGAACATTAATGAGAGAAGATAGTTTGGGAGGCATATGGTAAAATCTCTAGCATTTGTGAAATTACTAGGTGAGCATGGTTCACCATAACCTACACTGACAGAGCAGCGGGTCCCATGGTACTTTGTTGCCATATGAAATTTATAAGAGTGGATTTTGCCTAAGAAGAGAAACCTGTCATAAGACATGCTTCTGGGCTATTAATACTTGTTTAGTTATAGTATAACTTTTTATGTTACAGTTATACAGTGCAACCCGTCGTTTGATTGGAAAGAGGACCTTCTGAACAGGATAGCTTATTTAAAAGCAGGGGACTCAATAATTAAGAAAAAATGCAACCCTAACACAAGTCTGTAGATACCACACATTTTAATAATCCTGTTGTGTGTTCCTCGGGTTGTTCCTAATAAACTCATCATCCATTAATTGGCAAATGAGGGAAGGGTCAGATCCAGAAAAAAAAGTTCCCAATAATCCAGAGAAACAGTTAAAAGAATCCTGTGTACAGAAAGACTTTCAGAAATCCTCAAGGAAGGAACTTCCACTACATTCATTAAAATAGATTTTTCTACACTTTGCAGAAAGCATTGACTTCCAGCAACAGAAAGGAAAAGAACAACAATAATTCAAATGGTAGAAATAATATGCATATAAATATGAACCTACAAAATCATTTCCAGAATAGCCAAATCTAAATGCACCGATAACTTCACTTCTTAAATATTTTAAAAGGCCGATATAGCTGCAAATGAAAACAAACTCTCCAGTTCCATTCTCTATTACTCCAGCAACAATATCCCTTCAGCTAAGCAGATTCAAATTAACAGAATTTCTTCTTACTTGCTTGTACATAAAATTATTTCATTTTTAATGTTAATTTTTGTTTAAAAAGTAATTAGCTTGTAATCTGTCTTGTTACTTACAGCTAAATTTGCTAATAGTTTTGAGTGCATATTAGATGGCACTCCACACCCACAGCAAACAAGCTTGCCATTAAGAATACAAAATTCTATCCCGACACACAGGTGCATGAGCATCAATTGAACTAACTAAATCAATATGCCAAAAGAAAAAATGCATCTTTTGAACAAGCAATTAACATGCAAGTAGATGAAATTGGTATTTAGAATAGAAAAGAAAAGTCAGAAACAAAGATTCAAAAGCAGTTTCTAAATGTGGATTCTGGCTGTCAAAGGACCCTATGAGAAAGGCTAGTTCCCCAAAAAAACACAAGAACAGATTACAAGAGAATTGTATGCCAGTGGATCATAAGAATAATTTGGAACTCGTTGATTGATCCTATAATCAAGTGGCTCATGATATTCTTGTAACTTATTCTTGTTTTTTCTTTTGAAATAGCATTTCTCACCCTTAAAATAATTGACATTTTCTAATGAAGCATGCAATACTGAAAAGATCAGTAATTACAACATGATTAGATAGGAATGTGTAACAAGAATAGAAAAGTAGTTATTTGCCATAAAGTTGACCTGCAGAGTAGCATCAGGTCCTTGGGTCCACCAACTAGCGCATCCATCAAATTGTTGAGTAATGAACTGATTGCCTTGGACCTGAAAATTCTATGAACTTTAGAAGCATAGAGAAATAGCTACTTTACATCAGAAAATAATTCTAACAAGAAAGGTGAGAACATATGTATATAGCAAACAATTGCATTATTTGTTAGCACATAGAAATTTATTCACTTACGCCTTGTTTGTTTGTTGGAAAGTGTTTTCTTATATATATTTGTTTGTGTGTGCATGCGTGTACATTTGTGTGAACAATAATATTTTAATAAAATACTTTAAAATATAATATTATTAAAAAAAATTACGAATATATTTATATCGGAAATAAGATATTAAGATATATTAATGTATAATTTGATGTATTAGTGCATATAATACTTTAATGTAAATAATATTGCTTGAAAATACATTCAAATATAAAACATGTTATATTATACAATAATCATACATTTTAAATCATATAAATTGTGTTATAAAATTAGAATACCATAGAAAAGAAATTTATTTTCAATGTTCTCTAAACACCAAAAAAATATATGATAAAAATAAAAATTCTACTATTTTAAAAATTTAATAACTCAAAATGTATTATTTTTCAACTTATTTTCTTTGATATGTCCAAACACTAGAAAATGATTTCCAGCTCATTTTTCATTATATAACTAAACATGTTAATAGATTTTACTTAAAAAATATTTAAAGAGGTTATATGTCTATAATATTATATTTAAAGTATTTATATTATATGTATACATTTTATAAAATAAACTATATATAAATATATAATATAGTAAATTCTTTTTTTTCACCATTACACTTTTTATATATTATTCTTTTATTGTAAGTGGATTAAACTTTTATTGTAAGTGGATTAAATAGCTACATTTAATATTCTATATATGTTAAATAAACTTGAAAAAAAAAACATTAATAAGCAATTTTACAGCTCATTTTTCAAAGTATAACCAAGCACTGGAAAATGTTTTCCAACATGTTTTACATGACACTTTCCAAACATTGAAAAATAATACACTTTCCAAGAATCTATTTTCCATGGAAACTATTTTCTAAAAGAAAACTACTTTGTGACAAACAAACAAGGCCTTAGTTAAAACCAATTGCAACTATTTCTATGAGAGAAAAGAAGAAAACAGAAACCCTATGCAAATATTTTTTTTAGGGGCAGGGGATCAAGAAGAAAAAAGGGCATTCCATAATATAATTTCAAGTACATTAGTGAGTGACGCCTTTTTTGGCAACACTAACCTTGTAAATGGCAAAGTTCTCGCCACATCTTGAATCAATAACAGTAACAGCCTCTTCTGGTACCAGTTTGTGCTGAGTAAACGGCCACCACAAAGTGTGTACTGCCTTTTTTGCCATGTCATTCAGTCTCAGAATTCTTTCTGAAGAAGCTGATATCATTATTTCCTTTAGAGAATTAAATGCTTCATCAGAATCACCAAACCATTCCACCAAGTCATTTGACATATCTTGTGGCACAGGTGGAAGCACAATTACAGGAACCCTAGAAAAATACAAGAGAAAATGGGAACAAAAATCAATTTAAATATACCAAGTGATATTCCAATTATGTAGGCATCAAATGCAAACAAGATTGCAGTCAAATAATTGATTCAAAATTATCCAAGTCAGAAGAAGAAGAATGATTAAATTACCTATTTCGCAAATATGACAATAATGGCACCTCATTAACAAGGCCATGATCTTCCAAAACAACAGCAACAATATCATACCCTCGAAGTTTTAAACTCTCATAAGCTGAAATGGTTCCAGAAATACCACCTAGCTTGCCGTCTCCCATAAGAACACCAGGTAAGCGAAAAGGCCTGCTAACATACATCACAAAGAAGGAGAATATTAATATGATATTTTATCTATCCATGCAACACCGTCAACAATGTTAATGTCGTTGAGTGACTGTTGGACTTGGAATATATTTAAGGCTGTCCTTTTGTAACATAACTGAGATATGCAATTCTGCATCCAGGCAAGCACAGTGATAACATATGTGTCAACTGTTGCCAAAATCATTGCCACAAAACGTGCAAATCTCACTAAAACCAGTTCATTTCTGCCATGTAAACGAAGCTCCAAAAAACAGATGAGAAGAAAATGAATACAAGCTTTCTTCCTTTACTTGTGTCCTATCTAATGCATATTCTCCGTGAGACACAAAATGAAAGCAATCAACTCAACTAAGTTTTAGTCCCAAATTAGTTTGGTTGACTTCAGAATTCATTCCCTGTGTTCTGTTCTGTCACATATCCTGTAACATAAAAACTGCACAAATTCAACTCAACCAACTTTTTGTCCCAACTATCATTGGTTGATTACATAACTTCTTTTCATTCCTTCCATCATACCATTTATTCTCTATGAGACACCAAATGCACATATCAAATACCAAAAGATTAAATTGTCACTTTTTTGCAAAAACACAGACCTCAAATGAATAAGTATCACGTTTATTCAGGTTCCTAGGCAAAGAACAGACACAATCACCAAGCAAGATGTTCATAATCACTGCCAGCTTATTGCTGGGTACTTTTTTATTTATTTATTTTTTGTTCTTTGGGTGGTAAGAGTAGGACTTGAATTCAAGACCTTACTCCCTCTCCACTTCTCATTTAGTTACATTACTACCAAACCAACTTTCAAGGGTACCTTAGATCTTTAGTGGACAAAAAGATTAAAAGCCCACAAATAGTCTTTTGTGTAAGTAAGATCAACATGTAAAAATAACATCAAGAAAGTCCAGTCTTCAATTATAAGTTTCATTAGAAGTCAAACAAAGAACCGAGAACATCAATTGTAAAACGATGAACAAAAACCTGATTCCCAATTTAATAATCAAATGTTAGTTAATCCTATAAGCAGCAATTGACAATTAACATTCATTAACAGGAGAGAATGACCACATACCGGTACAAGTCACATTGTAAGGTCCCAGACGGACCTGGACTCGCAACGCCACCAGCAGTCTCAACCACGCAAAAAACATCCATTTCCTCAACCTTTCTATCCTCTTCTTTTCTCAAACACTTCTCTAAAGTCTCCAACACTAAAGAATCCTCCACAACTCCATTTTCCTTCTCTGCTGCCAAGTGCGGCGAAACAGCCTCCTTCCATGCATACAAGGTTTCACAAACCAACTCCGAAACCACATTAACCCCATCTTTCACAAACCTGTTCTCCTCAGTGAAATTCAAATTATAAATCCCTACGTTCCGACCCTTGGTCTTAGAATCGTCGCCAAAGAGGGAACTGGCAGCGGAAAGGGAGGAATTGAGGACGGAATTGGAGGCAAAGAGAGAGAGAGGAGAGGAACGGAGTGAAGCAAGGGAGGAGAGTTTCGAAAAGACGAAATGAGAATCGGAATCGGAAGGGAAACCGGTTTGGATTGGTTTGAGGTAGACGAATTTGGGGGTTTTGTTGGTGGTACGGGGGGAGAGGAGGAAGGAAGAGGCGAGGCCGGTGGAAATTAGGGTTTTGCCGAGGGAAGTGTTGGAGCCCCATATCATGTAGGTTGGGAAGGAGAGTGGGAGGTGCAAATGCTGTGAGGAAATTGTGGAGAGGAATTTGATGTGGATGCGGAGGAGAGAGTGGTGGCGGCTACTGCGGAGGTGGAGGAAGAGCATGACTACTGGTGAGGTAGAGAAACCCTAGAGGGTGGACTTAAGGAGGAGCCTAGAGAGTGATGTAACGGCTTCGGGGCGTATCAAAATTTAAAATGTGGAGGGTAAGTTGGGGGCGGGTTGTGGACAGTGACTCACTTTTCAAGGGAAGGGAAGTAAAATTGGTGGTGCCGTCACGTGCTAGACAATGATTAGGTTCGGTGGCTCCCTTACCAACTTCATTTTTTCCCCGACAAAACGGATAGAAGATATAATTAAAACATGAGTATTTTTAGCCTGTGTCAAAAGAAAAAATTCTGCCTGCGTCAAAAAAAAATTTTCTATAATATTATATTAATTAAACTCGGCTTAATGATTGACTTAAGTAGGGATAGATGTTCATGTGATAGTTGTGATAATTTTAAGTATTTTTTATTTAAAAATATATTAAAATAAATTTTTTTTATTTTTAAAAAATTATTTTTGATATTACCATATCAAAATGATTTAAAAATATAAAAAAAATTTATTTTAAGTAAAAAAAAATTTTCAAAATTTTTAGGAACGCGGTTTACACCGCATTCCCAAACATTAAGTGGCAGATCAATTCATGATTTATTTGATTGGGAAGATTAATTCTAAGAAATTTTAAAATTTTTATCCATAATAATATCATTTTTATTTTTATTTTTTTATCAAAAAAATATTATTTTGGGTTTGACCTGAGTTGACTGGTCAACTCTTCATCCGCATCTTGAGCCAAACCTAATAAGATCATGCTTGTTTTCGCAGTCGGAAAGTATATTTGCAAAAAAATACATTTTTTTGCTACAAATTATATTTTTTATATGTGTGTTTTTAAATTATTTTGATTTGCTAGTATCAAGATTTAATAAAAAAATTATTTTAATACATTTCCAAACGAATAACATTTTTAAAAAACAACCGATGCCACAATGTCAACTAAGTTTTAACTATACTAGATACTAATTCAATGACTCAAACTTAGAAATAGTGTTTAGTATTGTGGTAGTGGTTGTTTTTCAAAATATTTTTCGTTTAGAAATACATCAAAATAATATTTTTTTTTTAATTTTTTTAATTTATTTTTTATGTCAACATATTAAAAAAATTTAAAAATATTAAAAACACATTTAAAGTATAAAAAATCTCAAACTTTTTAAAAAATACAGCTATGCGCAAAGACAAACAGGACCTCAAAAGAAAAAACACATTTCTTTACTTATTAGAGATCGAGTATGCAAACTACAATATACAAAATACACAAACCATAAATACATGTTATACGAGCAAGAAAATAATGTTATCACGTGGATTCGTATGATTCTTAACCAAATTAGTGTTTTTACTTTGATGGATGGCTTGTGGTATCACGTAAGCTGAGATAATTTTTTTAAGGTAAAATAATGTTATATCCTCTAAATATTTTTAAAAAAT
>Ga0325403_1003739_pt1 | contig 13977 bp, 6 predicted proteins | sample PopdelMetagenome_19_FD_205665 | JGI IMG/M metagenome (GOLD analysis project Ga0325403, IMG submission 205665) | Populus deltoides microbial communities from Bellville, Georgia, United States - Xylem-PdKOR-R4 | ecosystem: Host-associated > Plants > Phyllosphere > Stem > Wood/Secondary xylem...
TTTAGTAAACCATATTGGGGATCGACTAATTAAATTCGAGAAGTGATTATCAATGAATTCCATTAATATAGTTTATTATTTTTAATCAAATCAATTAATCAACTTTACTTTCATTTCTCATTTATTTGATCTTATATTTTCTCTTTTTGGCTTTATCCATAGATATGAAATCCAAGAATTGAACAGATTACCAAAATTACCATTATTTAAGCAAAGTATAGGTATAGAACACCTACTTGCTGCAGAAGCTCAGCTCGCGCTCTCTTACTGCTATTGTGCCTCTCCTACGGTTCCTCCTGAATCCACAGGCATACTACATTATTTCTTACTCAATAACATCCTTGGCTATAACTTCTATAAAGAAACCTCTCCTAAATTTGATCATTTTAGGCTCGAATCCTCTCTGGGATTAAGGCGACGAATCTCTCTAGTTTTTGTCAATGGTTTAAATGAATCTCCAATTCTCCATTTCCCTTTCCTCTCTCAAGACAACTATTTTCACGTTATATGTATGGCAACCTTCTTAAATATGACCTCCCATGGCCATTTATGCTAATTTGCCATTTTTGTGTAAGGTGATCAAGAACTATTTCAAGAAGCATACATATTATTACTTCTATGATTTTCCTACATTTCGCAACTCCTCCTAAGATAAGCCATAAGCCGTACATATGGCCCATAAACTCAATTCTACCCCACATAACACATGAAATAGATATGTGAAGTTCTTTTATCATCAAGTTATCTTGCTTCCCTTATTAGTAAACTTTCCACGACACCTAATTCACTCATCATTATGATACGAAATCTCAAAACTCCCTCTCCCCTTCCTTAATCTTGTCTAGGACGAAACTTGGCCCAAGGGAACCAAGAGTTCCCTTCTCCTTCTTATGTGATAATTATCCTTTCTAGCTATTTTCACATTACAACAATACATCATAAGCAATTAATAAAGAAAATCACAAATTCTACTTTTCCCACTCACACCCTTAGTGCCCGACCACCTTGGATCCTTTACCCATTGGCTTTTCTTTGTTGTTCTTACATAAATTCACATCCAAAGCAACCTATGATACTAATTGGTCCAATTCCAAACAATTTTATGTTTCCTCCAAATTTTGTTCAAGAATCCTAATTTCAATTCAAGATAATTACACAATTTCTAATCAAATTTAAGTAAATTCATATAGTTGAGTTTAAGACTCCTTACTTGGGGATAATCTGAATTGATTCTTAATTGGTTGAAAAATTTCAACCCCTCCTTCCTTGCATGCAGCCGACCCTCTCCCATTTTCTCCTCATAATTTCTTTACTTGTTTCCTACAAATTCTCTTGCCAAATGGTGTTTTCCCTACCAACCTATCTAAGACTTGTAAAATCTTGATAAACTTTGGCGTTTCTCTCTTAAATTTTTTATGAAAAAATCTGGAATTTCTCCCCTCTTTTGTGTTCATGTCGCTGGCCTCATGAAGGAAGAAATGAGGTATTTATAGCCCCATTCTTCTTAATTACACTTTGACCCAATTTCTTTTTCTTTATCACAATTTGAGTCATACTTCTTTTGTCTTTCATAGTTTGTTTTTAATTAATTGAATATTTTTTTGTATAAATTCATTCTCGGCGTTTACATGCCGCTTTTTTTCTTATTTTCTCTCGCATCCTAGGAAAGCGCATTGTCCATAAAAAAAATTCAATACAGTCTTTTAATTAGTTTTGTCTTCAGATTTGGTCCCTGGTCTTTTGGCCCAACCGGCCCACAAGTGTGTTTGCTAAGGGTGTGTTTGGCAAAACACACCCTTATACCTTGGCCATAATTTTTATGCCCATTCTAGTTTGATGTTTGGCCAAACGAGCCACCTTTTCAATATCAGAAAATTCCAAAAATATTTACGGGTCTTCGTTGATTTATTTGTGGGCCCCTCACACTTTATTTGATTTTTTTTCTTTGTGCTTGTATTTTTTGTAGATGCGCTCAATCTGTGGATTATTATTGTTAAATGCAAATATGTCATGCAATGTTTTTTTATTTCCATCTAAAAATGGCAAATAACAATAAAGGATAAACAAGAAAAAAAATGACATAGAAAATTTCTTCTTCAAATTTATTTTTCGCGAAAATATTCGTAGGAATTGTTCACTGATGCCAAAGTCAGGAACATGAAAGGAAGAATTTAAAAAAAAAAAAGAAGAACAAATTCTTAGCAATTTTAGACAAAACCAGCAATGCAGCCTGCCTTAGGTAGGACGCTTAAGGGGTGATAGCATCTTCCCTTTTGCATAACCAGTCCCGTACCATAGAACCTCTGTTGACCAGTTAGGGTTCCTAGTGACCATAATACTACTTGGCGACTCCTTGAACAAGACCTTTTCCCCTAAAAGAACAAGATGCAAGATATCTGTTCTTTTTCCATTATCCAGATATTTTTTAATTGGTCACCGTGATGTCCGGGTGTGACAGGTAGTATTATTGCTTAAATGCTTGTGATTTGCTAGAATTGCCTTTATCAGGTAAAACGTTCACCTGGTCTATGGGAAACTCAGCTAGTCATATTGATAGGGCTTTCTTATCTACTGACTGGTTGAACAAATTTCATTCTTTCTCCTTGTGTGGTCTTGCTAAATTATAGACCTATTCATTTGATGATGGATAAAACTAATCGAGGTCCTAAGCCATTAAGGTTGTTAAATTGTTGGTGATTGAGATTTGATTTCACGAAAGTTGTCCAGGATTTTTGGGGTTCTGCATGCTATGACTTCAGTCAGTTATGGTGGAAATGTTGTGAAGGCTATCAAAGTTATTAAAGAGGCTCTGTGATCATGGAATAATGCTATTGTTGGTAATATTGAATAGAAAATCAAGGCTTTGGAGTTGGAAGCTGAGATTTTAGAGAGCACCAAAGAGAGCAAGGATCTATTTAGAAGCAAACAACTTGTCAATGATCTTAATTCTTTATACCGTATGTGGGAATCTCTATGGCATCAAAAATCTAGAGTTTAATGGTGCAAACTTAGTGACAAAAACACACGTTTTTCCATCTATCTACCACTGCTAGAAAAAAATGAATGTTGTTTTCTCAATTTCAGTAGATGGGAAGGTTATTTCCAAGCAAGCTGAAGAAAAGCATGAAGTTATTAGATTTTACAAGGGTCTTTACTCTCTTGAAAAATGATGTAGGCCCTCTTGCTCGAAACTAAATTTTCAGAAACTTTTTCCTTCTTCGACAATTTCTCTAGAAGTTAGAGATGTTATTCACTCCTGATGAGGTTAAAGCTGCAATTTGGGATTGTGACAACAATAAAGCTTCCCAGTTTGATGTTGTCACCTTTTTTTTAATTAAGAAAGCATAGGATACAATAAGGGGTGACATCTTTAACATGGTTAATGATTTTTATTTAGCTGGTTCCTTTCTCATGACATTAATAGTTCATTCATCACCTTAATTCCTAAAGTTGTTGGCTCTCACAATCTTAAGGACTAAAAGTTTATCAGTCTCATTAGAAGTCTCTCAAAGGTGCTAATAGACTCAAGGGTGTTATGCCTTAGGTTATTGGTGATTATCAGAATGCCTTTATCAAAGGAAGACAAATCCTTAATGGTGTTTTTATTGCTAACAAGATAATCAACCACTTAAAAAGGAGAAAACCAAAAGGTTATCTACTCAAACTCGATTTCCATAAAGCTTTTGACTCAGTGATTAGGGAGTATCTAGATGAAGTTATGGCATGTACGGGATTTGGCTCACATTTGAGAGAATGGATCCACCAATGTATTTCAACAGAAAAAATTTATGTTCTTGTGATTGGCTCTCCAACTGAAGAATTCTCTACGGAAAAGGGTTTGCGTCAACGAGACTTTTTATAACCATTTCTCTTCAACATAGTAGCCGAGGAACTTATAGCAGAATGCTGAAAAAACGGCTGTGAATTGGGATTTATAGAGGGATTCATTAAAGATTCAAATGAAGTTCAGTTGCCAGCTATGATTAAAGCACTAAAACTATTTTTTTCGCGAGATGAATTTATTAGAGTAAAGTTTATTTTTTAATCTGATTATGATGTTCTGGTTAACTAGATGAATAAGTCATTTAATAGGCCATGAAGATTTCATGAATTTTTCATCCTTCCATCTAGATTTTCTTCGCGTTCGGTTGAGTGTCCTTTCATATTTTGTGCGATGCTAACCATATGGCTGATGGTTTTGCAAAATAAAGTGTGACTAGAAGTTGTGAGTATGTGACATGGCTTTGATCTTCATGCTTTATTTACTCCCTGAAACTCTGCTGGAATTGATTCCAATTCATCTCTTCTCATCTAATAATTGATGCAGTTCAGGTTGTTGGTTTACACGGTAATAACTGCTTGGAGTCTCTGGTACACAAGAATTTATAGCATGAGCATAAAGCTGCATTCTTTGTTTTGGTGATGTCCTAGTTATATAGTTTTTTTTTTTTGTTCAGTATATCTGCAGACCATAGATTTAGAATTTAAGATACGCATGAAAAACTTTTAAGATTTGGCTATATGTAAAGCAAAATATTTTTTAAAGTGAATTTATTTTTTGAATTTTCAATTTAATTTTTAATTTTTTAATCTTCTTAAGATTTCAGAGAAAATTAGGTATTTTAATACCAGATCTATATCTTACTGTGCATGTCTACAATCCGATATTATACAAAATTATTGGAAAAACATGCGATAAAATCATAAATATTTTGAAATAATGCTTTGAAATTTTTTTGGATTTTTTTAAAAAATTAGGCTCGGCCGAATGGGCCCAGCTTGACCTAGTTAGGGTGGGCCAACTAGCGGCCCAACTGACCCATCTTTTTTTGGAGTTGGGCTAGGTCGGGTTGGTTAGGGTCCGACCTAAAATAGCTTAGTCACTAGCCTAACCTAGTGATCAAGCTGCATGAACAATGGAGCGTGAATTATAATTCAAGCTCCACTGTTCATAACGGCATGAATTATAATTCATGTTCCATTGTTTGCATGCAGTAGATTAGGAAGAAGAAGAGAGTTGCTTGGCATGAAGGCTTCAACTGTGAAGAGAAGGTCCGACTGGTAGCTGAGGAGGCGTTGATGGAGGTGACGATGGTCGGTATTAGCTGTGGGATGAAGAAGAAACCTTTGGTTGAGGGGGAAGAAGGAGAAGTCGTGGTGGTGGTCCCTATCTCCGATGAGGGGATGGAGTGGCAAAGGGTACTGGGCCACCGACAACCATGTTGTTGGTGTGGTGATGGTAGTTGAAGAGGTGAGAGAGAGAGAGAAAGAAGAGAAAATTGTCAGCTAGAGAAGGAAAACGGGGGGCATACTGATTTTTAGCCAACTTTGGACTTGAGTTTTGTAACAGTCCTGACTATTCGATTTTATCAACACTAAAAGATCCCAACATATGCTCTTAATATGAGGGTAATTGTTTTTTAACCAGATTTCTACAATTTCATGTTCTCGGGATAAAATTCCTGGATCCTAGCATTTGTCTATATAAAATTTTTACCCGAGTGAATTCAAATTTCATTTGCTTACATATTGATGATTTTATTTCCAGGTAACTCACTCCCAGTAATATTTTATTCACATTTTTGTATTTTTTTTCTTTGTATGTGGTTCGTTCTAATGCTTATTTGATGCTTCTGTTAAATCTATTCTATAAGCACTTAGATTGCTTTTCTGCCTAATTTTCAATCGGGGTTTACAAGTTTCTCCTCCTCAGGCCATGAAATCCACCTCTTTTTATAGGGAGTGGAAGAGAGACATGTTGCTTTTTATTGTGTTAAATCTTGGCCCTTGATTTGGCCCCAAAAGATTCCAAGAAAAATATCAGGTGATCATTTTTGTGCAAGTTTTGTTAAATTTGGTGAAAGGTAGAGGCATTAAATGCCCTTGTAAAGTAGCTCTCTAAGCAGTTTTTTTTTAGAGAAAAATTGAAGAAGAAGATGAATAATAATCATAACGACGCTATTTTGATAAAGTTTAATTTAGTCCTTTGATTTTTGATTTCTCTCAATTACACCCCTGTTTCAAACTTTCAATTTTATACAATTTCATCCCTAAAAAACTTCAATATCAACCCTAGATTTCAACCTGTTTTTCACATTAGTCCTTGGTTTCAGATTTATGCAAGTTGATCCTCAATTGACCATTAAACATTTAATTTTCTTCAATTTATCCCTGATTTCACTTAATTGGGTCCTTATAGTTTGGTGCCATTTACAAATTGGTCATTGACTGTAAATTTCTTTAATTTAACTATTAATTGACAACAAAACTTTGATGTTCTTGTAATTTTATCCATGATTTCAATCAATTGACTTGGTAAAAATTAAATTTGGTCTCCTAAAATTTCGATCTTCTCAATTAAGCCTAATTTGGGCTCCCAAACTTAATTTTTCACCAATTAAGCCCTAATAAAATTAATTTGACTCATTTAAAGTATAATTAAGTCATTGCACCTAATTAAATCCTTTAATTGGACCCAATTATTTCTTAACATAATTAAATTTCAATTTGACCCATGATTAAATCAAATTGGCCTATTAAAAATCTAATTATGTCTTTAGGCTTGATTTTTAAGTAGATTCGTCCAAAAATGATTTAATTTGTCTTTAAATCTGCATTGTCTCTCTAGTTTTGGATATAATGAGGTATATTTAGGTTTCTAATCCCATCCAAAGTTGTAGCTTGATTTGAAATCCTCCTAGCTTGATTTGAAATCCTATCAATCCATATTTTAGTTATTTTATTTTGAAAAGAAAAAAAGATGAATTTGGGGAATAACCTATAAATGAGTTATGACAATGAGAAGTGTACATTCTGTGATTTTATTTTTGAAGGTATTCTTATTAAATTTATAATTATAAGAAACTTTAAAAGGTGCGGGTAAAATATTATTCTCACACCACTGTTCACCTAGCGTTGTGGATTGCCACAATGTTTTTTTTCATCCTGTTCTTATAGGTCTAAATTGATAGACAATTTGAGTAAATTTGTTAAGGAAGAGCAAAATTTAAACACAAATAACCAAAGTGAAAAAAAAATCATAAAGGAAGGGTGGTAGTTTCCATATTGAAGCTAAAAGTTCACTTTGGTCCTCCTACTTTTCAAATAATTACTTTTCGGTCCCTTAAGTTTTCCCACATTTTATTTTTGGTCCACAACTTTATTTTTATATTTTTTCATTTCCTAGTTTGAGAGAGGAGATAAAAAGTCATTGGATTACAATATTAGAGAAACACTCGATTGGCACTAATTTTCACCACAAAAACGGTCGATTTTGGTCTTAATAGGTTTCATTTAATGAAGAGAGTTTCACTAAGGTGTTTTTGCCCTTGAAATTGCCAAAAATTTTATGATTTTTTGGGCTATTTTATTGGTTTATTTACATCATGAGGACCATTTTTAGATGTTTTGGTGTGAAATTTGTTTAAATTTGCATTTTTTAGGTCAAAAAACACCCTGCTTGATTTTATAGCCACCCCTCCAATGGTTAAGAACTGGAAAGTCTTAGTAGGTGACATGTCATTTCCCTTTATCTTTTTTCAAAAACATTTGGGGCATTTCCAAATAAAAAAATAAAGCTCACATAAGTTAGCCCTTTTTAAAATGGGCTTGATGTGCAGGCCTGACTTGCTAGGCCTAAAAGTGCATGACCTATTTTTTTTTCTAATTATATTTTTGAATTTATATTTTAATTCATACTTTTTCTTTCTAAAGTTTTAGATAGTTTATTTAGCCTTTTTTAAATAGTGGTTATCTTTTACTTATCTTTTATGTGTTTAATATCTCAAAGAAATTATTCCAATTCATCTATAATTTTTTTATGTTTTATATAAATAAACTTTATTTTCATGATGTGTTTATAAAAATAAGAATTATTTTTTCTTGATAAGAAAAAAATGACCTTTAAGATAATAAAAGAAGAAGAAGAAGAAAAGTGTGCATTATGGGAAAAGTTGAGGTTAAATATTTATTTATCTATCTTTTACTTTTATGAAAATGATTATCATTTTATTTTATAATTTGTTTGGCATTAACAACTCTTTATCAGTTTATTAGTTCATATTTTGTTAAGATTTATTTTGTTTCACATTTCTCAATTAAGAGAATCATGATACAATAAAATGCATTTGAAACACCATCCCATTTTTCTACTACATTAAAAATTAACTTAAGATCCTATATGTAGCGCGTTGTGTTAACAACTGTTTTTGTTTTTATTAACATATATGATCCCCGGTTTATTTTATTAAATGTAAACATCAACTTTTTTTATTCACAATTATATTTTTTTTCTCTCGATATAAAAAAATACATTAACAACACTTATACATCCATTCTTTTGTGTTGGAAAAAATTATATGACCCGTAACGAAGCAAGTTAAATAAACACATCAATACTTTTTTTGTATTTATGATTAAGGTTTTTTTGGTTAAAAATACATTTGAAAAGCATTCATTTTTTTTTTTGCTAAAAAACATTTCTGACCAATAGTGAAATGCGAGTCTAATAACTACTAATATGACTATAGTGAGTGTCTTTTAGTATATATGTGGATGTAGGAAGCAATATGTTATATTATTAGTTAGATATAACTTACCTATTCATTATTAAAAAAAACCATAAAATAAATAATTATATTAATAGAAACCTAAAAGAGATCGGTTGAAACAATATAGTCTATGAGTGAAAATATTGTGGATTTACATAATGTTTACTTTTTCTTTCTTTGTCCTTTTTGTATTAAGTGATCTTTGGTGATGAATTGATTAAGATTTGAGGTTGGTAATGAATTTTTAATTGCCTTTTTATGGTTATCTTGCTCTCAATAAAACATCTTGATATTAGGACAGTGCTTAATTTCACAAAAGAAATAATAATTTTGTTGTTTGTAAGAAATTGAAACTGAGGGGATCAAAATTGAAATAAATAAAAAAACCAGAGGCCTTTTTTAAAAAAAAATATGGTGTCAACTTTGGTCCCTTTTTTTTTTTTGGTTTTTGATCATCTATTGTTTTTTTAAAATTTCATCTTTCAATGTTGTGTTAATTGAGATTTGAAGTTGGTAATTTTATGTGAGCATTAGAACTAAATAAAAAGCCGCATCATTTATTTGGTGTTCGACTTTATGAAAAAGAATTCGATTATATTGTTTGAGAAAAATTGAAAATAAAGAAACTAGAATTGAGACATGAAAAAAAATAGGAGGCCTTCGAAAAACAAATTGTGTCAACGCCTCTATGCCTTGTGATTTTGACAAATTTTCTTTTTGGTCCTTTTAGTTTAGAAATGAAAATTTTTGGTACAAAACGTTATTTTACATGTATTTTAGTTCTTGAGTTTGAGAAAGAAGAAAGAGATTCATCAAAAAATTACAAAGGCAAGAGAAAATTAGCGAAAGACTACTGTTTGATGACAAAACTCGTCGTTCATAGTGTGAGCAGATTTCATTTACTATGAGAGTTATATTTAGATTTCTTTTTATGTATCTTGCTAAAAAAAAGTACATCTAGCTCGATATTTAATTTAGATTCAAGTTGATTTTTATTTTTAAATCAATTAAATATTTATTTAAGATTTTAAATGGATTTATTGAGGTCCCTTTTATATATAGCTCACTTTGATATCCCCTCTGATGTATCCAACTCTTCAATAAAAGGAGCAATTTTTCATTACATTTAGCACAATATTTATTTCTCTAACATGTATGAAGATTGTCGCACTCGGCATCGCGGTGACTTTAAAAAATTTTACTCAAAAGAAAAGATATTTGGCATCTTTTCTTAGATAGGGAAGATCTTGCTTAAAGAGTCGCCGTCTAGTATTATGGTTACTAGGAACCCTAATTGATCAACAGAGATCCTGTGGTACGAGATTTGTTACGTAAAATGAAAGATATTATCACTCCTTAAACATCCTACCTGAGGCAGACTGCATTGCTGGTTTTGTCTTAAATTACTAACAGTTTGTTGGTTTATGCTATGATGGTTTATGCTATGATGGTTTGCATGCTTGTAATATTTCTAACTCTGGTGTCAGTGAATATTTAACTACGGATACTTCAAACTCTAGCATTGGAAGTAATTTATAATTCAATCCTCAAATTTTAAATTTGTGTTGTCTTAACTAAATTCTCAAATATTTTTTATTCATTCATTTTTTGTTATCTTATTATTTATTTATTCATTCAGTCTTACTGCACAATCAAATTTGTTATGGTAAGAATAAAAAATGTTTTAATTTAGAATATAATACGAGGCATACACAATTAAGATTACAGCAAGGAGATTTAAAGAAGTAGTTAAATTTAGGTCATATTAGAAACGATTTTTGTAAATTTATTTCATATATTTTTTACTTTTAATTTTAATTTTTTTTTGTTATAAATTGGATTCAAAACTTTGGTTTAATAAAAAACAATAAAATCTTAACTTTAGTTTGTGGATTATATACTAAACTTTTTGTTATTAAAAAGAGTTATTTTGAGTTATTTTGTTTTTTTTACAAATAATGCTTATAACTTATGGTTATTTTAATTTATTTATTTTTCATAAATTATTTATAAAAAACAACTTTTAAGTAACAATTCAAAGTAAAATATCATAATTTAAATATATCATGTTAAACATGCTCTTGATTTCCAACACCACAAGCTACATGCTTAGAAAGAAGCTTATGGAAAGGTTTGTAGACAGAAAACAATTAGAAATCAGAGGCGGATTTAGAGGATAGAATATTTAGAATCTCTAGCAAAAGTCAGCAAGGTATCTGCTCGAAAAAACCATTCAACAAGGGGTTCTGTTAGGAAAACATGATATCATTTATTCAAGATCTCAGTCATCTTGAGATTTGAATGCCCAAATACATTCACATGCTCATACAATAACATTTATTCAAGATCTCGAGCGGCATTGCTGATGCCCAAAACCACAGAATGCATTATGTTAGAATTATGAGATTCTGCCTTGAGTAAGATAGAGTTAAGTGCAATTATGTTATTTGAATTTTATGTAACCGTTTTTCTTCTTCAGGATTTGCAGCAGGAACTTTCTGCTAAGTTTGTTATTTCAATTCCAATAATCTCTCAAGTTTGTTGAGAGTTTCAATCCATTACAAGTTCTATGTAAGTCTATATATAGACATTCGAAATTAATGAAATATTATTGGTCTTTCTACTCAACTCTGCTCTTTTGTATCTATTTCTTCTATACTTAAAACTGTAGTTTCTGGAACTTAAGATTTCTAGCAGTGGTATCAGAGCATATAAATCCTACGGGCTGTGAGGCAAGCATTTTCTTTCTTTTAAGTGATAAAAATAAAGAGGGTGAGGCAAGTATTCTGAGTGCTAAAACACAGAGAGGGTGAGCATAAATACTAGTGAGTTATTTTCCTTCTGTTTTTTATCAATGTCTTCTTCAAGCAATATTGCATCTGCAATTCCAATGTTTAGTGGTGAACTCTATCATATTTGGGCTGTCAAAATGAGATTTTATCTAAGATCTCAAGGCTTATGGAATGTTGTGGTGACTGATTTTGATCCACCACCATTGAATGCAAATCCTACAATTGCTCAAATGAAAGCACATGAAGAAGAAAAACTCAAGAAGGACAAAGCCATTACCTGCCTACATTCTGGACTTGCAGATCATATTTTCACGAAGATAATGAATCTGGAAACACCAAAACAGGTATGGGATAAGCTCCAAATTGAATTTGAAGGCAGCAACAGAGTCAAAACAGTAAAACTTCTTGCATTTAAAAAGGAATTTGAGTTGATGAAGATGAAAGACAATGAATCTGTCAAAGATTACTCTGGCAGATTAATGGATGTTGTAAATCAAATGAGACTTCTTGGAAATACATTTGAAGATCATAAGGTAGTAGAAAAACTTATGATGTCAGTCCCGCAAAAGTTTGAAGCCAAGATCTCAGCAATAGAAGAATCTTGTGATTTGCAAAATCTTACTATTGCAGAGTTAATTAGCAAACTTGATGTTCAGGAGCAAAGGGTTCATATGAGAGATGATGAGACTGTTGAAGGGGCTTTCCAAGCAAACAACAAGGGAAGGAGTGCTGGTAACGTGCCAAGAAACAAACTTGTCAAGAAGACAGATTTTCTTACCATGCCTTTATTGCAGAAGAACTAATCATACTAAGAAAGATTGCTGGTTTAAGGGTAAACCTTCTCTCCAGTGTATGTTCTGTAATAATCTGGGTCATAGTGAGAAATTTTGCAGAATCAAGAAGAAACAATCACAACAACAAATACAACAACAAACAAATGTTTCTGAAGAAGGCAAAGATGATGAAGAGCATTTATTTATGGCATCACAAGCTAGCAATACTTCAGAACTAAATACATGGCTTATAGACAGTGGTTGCACAAGTCACATGTCTAAGTTTCTGTCAATCTTTTCTTCTATTGACAGATTAGTTTAACCAAAGATCAAGTTGGGAAATGGAGATATTGTGCAGGCTAAGGGGAAAGGCACTGTTGCGGTCAGCACAAATAAAGGTATTAAAACCATCACAAATTTTCTTTACATTCCAGAACTAGATCAAAATCTCCTTAGTGTTGCACAGATGCTCAGGAATGGTTATGAAGTCTCTTTTAAAGAGAAATTTTACTTTATCACTGATACACATAATTCAGAGATAGCAAAAATCAAAATGGATGGTAATAGCTTCTATTTGAAGCTTGATACTGTTAAAGGACATGTGTTTAGTGCTAAGCTTGATGAAAGCATTCTTTGATACAAAAGATTTGGTCATTACAATCTCAATTCATTAAAGTTGTTGTATGATAATGGAATGGTAGAAAACATGTCTGAAATTCATGTTACTGCTCATACATGTGGAAGCTGTGAACTGGGAAAGCAACACCGACAACCATTTCCCAAAGGTATATCTAAAAGAGCAACTCACAAACTGGAGTTAGTCCACTCAGACATATGTGGACCAATGAGCACAGCCTCCTTGAGCAATAATATGTACTTTATATTGTTCATTGATGACTTCAGTAGAATGACTTGGGTTTATTTTCTGAAAACCAAGTCACAAGCACTATTAATGTTCAAAAATTTCAAGAGCATGGCTGAAACTCAAAGTGGACAGAAGATCAAGGTGTTGAGAACTGATAATGGAGGAGAGTATATTTCGAAGGAGTTCAATGCCTTTTGTTTAGAAGCTGGGATTGTACACCAGCTGACAATTCCATACTCTCCACAGCAGAATGGAGTTTCTGAAAGGAAGAACAGAACTGTGATGGAGATGTCCAGATGTATCTTGTTTGAAAAGAAGTTGCCAAGGTTTCTTTGGGCTGAAGCAGTAAATACTTCAGTATATTTGCTTAATAGACTTCCAACTAAGTCTGTTCAAAGCAAAACACCATTGGAAGCATGGTCTGGTGTCCGGCCTACTGCCAAACATCTCAAAGTGTTTGGATTATTGTGCTACTTTCTTGTACCATCTGCCAAAAGAGGGAAACTGGATGAAAGAGCAGAGAAAGGAATTCTGGTGGGATATACGATAGAATCAAAAGGTTACAGAATTTTCAATCTGAATGCAGCTAAAATTCAGGTCAGCAGAGATGTGCATTTTGATGAGAATTCCTGCTGAAATTGGGACTTAAAAGGAGTTGATCAGAATATCACAGCTGCACTTGAACCAGCAGTAAGAAGCATTGGTGTTGAAGTTCAACAAGACATTGAAGCAACTTCAGATACAACAGTACTTAAGGTTAGGCCATTGTCTGATGTGTACGAAAGATGTAATCTTGTACATGCTGAGCCTACAAACTATGCTGAAGCTGCAGGAGTTCCAGCTTGGATTGAAGCAATGAAATCAGAAATTGATTCCATTGAAAGAAATGGGACTTGGAGATTGACTGAACTTCCTGAAGATAAAAAGGAAATTGGAGTGAAGTGGGTCTTCAGAACCAAATTCAATCCAGATGGTTCAATCTTCAAACACAAGGCTAG
>Ga0325403_1003740_pt1 | contig 13974 bp, 4 predicted proteins | sample PopdelMetagenome_19_FD_205665 | JGI IMG/M metagenome (GOLD analysis project Ga0325403, IMG submission 205665) | Populus deltoides microbial communities from Bellville, Georgia, United States - Xylem-PdKOR-R4 | ecosystem: Host-associated > Plants > Phyllosphere > Stem > Wood/Secondary xylem...
AAGCAATTGTCCCTCTAGCGGCAACTCTCTCTCATGAAAGGGAAAATGCATGGGTGGACTAGAAGTTTGTATAATTTATTTTATTATATTTTGTATTTATTTATCTAGTTGTATGATTTATATTGATAAACATATACTAAAAGGTTTTGGTATTTCACTATGCCTAGGCTTTTTTCACTTTGATCCTTAAAACTTTTTAGTTTTTTTTAATTTTAAATTTAGTGTTTTTTTTTCAATTTCATCCTCTAAATTTTTTTAGGTGTTTTGATTTATTTTTTTATAGAGTTACTCAGTCTCATGACCTGAGTCGCAAGTTTTGCAGGTTAGCCGTGTTGACTCGAGTTATTTTTTTAATTTATTTTTTTCTCAACTCTATTCTCCAACATCGGGTTGATTGAGAATTAGATTTTATAATTATTTTTTTATTTTATTTTAATGGGTTATCATGGTCTCATAATCTGGGTTGCGAGTTTTGCAGGTTAGCAAGGTTGAATCATGTTTTTTTTCGTTTGTTAATTGAATGTTTTTTTTTTTTACTTTTATCTTTCAACATTGGGTTGATTGAAAATTAGACTTTTATAAATTTATTTGATTTGATTTTGATGGAGTTATCTCGATTTCCTGACTTAGGTTGACAGGTTAACTCGGGTTGATTCGGCTCATTTTGTCTTTTTTTTATTTTATTTTTTTCAATTTAATCCTTCAATATTTGGTTGATTGAAAATTGAACTTTATTTTTTATTTTATTTTCTTTCTATAGAGTTATCATGGTTTTATGACCCGGGTCACGGGTTAGGCTGATTAACTTAGGTTCTTTTTATCTGTTCTTTAGATGAATTTTTTTCAATCTCATATTCAATGTCAGGTTGATTAGGAATTAGTGATGTCAACACCAAGAGATTTGTTAGAGGTTCTAATTTGTCCAGCGACAAGACATATGAGACAAGATGGACTTCAAAAAGATATTAAATAATAAAAAATAAGCCTTCATTAATTTAATTTGTGATAAAAAAGGCTTGTTGGTGGGCATTCAGACATTATAAAAAGATTGGAATAAAAACATTCAAATATGTCAGTTTTTACATTTTAATACTATTGTAGTATAATTGGATTTATATAAGGAATTTTAATACGATTTTCATTGAATTAAAAAAGTAAACATCCATATCTTTCTAGTTATATATGGAATGCCTTCTAATTTATTAAGATATGACAGAAAAACATACATTTGAAGTTGGACTTCAATTCTACCAATTGATTACAAAAACAACTTTAGTCTTATTTAAATTAATTAGGATATTGTTTTATTTATCCTTTAGTTATTATTAAGCCTTTTAGAGATATTAGGCCTTTTATTTAAATTTAAGTTTATTGGATTAATATTATGTATTAGGTTATCTATATCCATTAGGGATATCTTATTAGACTTGAGATTCTTTATAATATAAATATTCTTTTGCAAAGACTTTTTGAGGAGAGACTATTTTAATAAAGAAATTAACATACTTACTATCTTTTGTGTGGCTGAGTGATTTCTATACTAAGTTTTTTTTTTATTAAACTCACAAACTCTTTAAAGAATTGATCAACTTCATTATGATTTTATATTACTCGTTCATGTCTCTTTATAGGCATAAGGTGGGGTGATAATTGATTATAACTTTGGTTCTTCAAGGTAGGTTCTTATTGGGCGTTGCAAACCATTTAAATCTGATTTTAGTGTATCATATGAGGTGTTCGTATTAGTTGGCATTAGAGCTCATGCTATTATCATATTATATCCCTTTAATCTTTAGTTTGTGTTGTTTCTTGATTTTCTTTCTTTTCAGCTAGGGTCTTGTTTTTTTTAAAAAAATGTATATTCTTCTCTTATTATTTCAAAATTTGCGTCAAACCCTATATGAAAAAATCACCTTGCTTACTTTCTTGATTTTTACCAAACACATCAAAGAAAAATTGTGTTTTTCATCTTCATCTTCTATCTTTCTTGATTTCAATTTAGAGTAAAAAAGAAAAAGAAATTTTGATCATGCTGAATTGTGTGGATAAAAAAAAAGGAAAAAATATATGAATTGATTTGAATTGACAAGTTAGAGCATAATTGAATACAAGCTCTTGAATTTTAGGGCTGGTCGAATGTTTCTTAAGTATTTTCTTGATTTTGTCGAATAGGTACATACTAAATCTTGGTATTGCTGAATTGAATTCCTGTTTTTCTTGGATTATATTGTCTTGTTTCATTTAAATTTGGGTAGTATAGATCGTTCTTGCTTTATTTTTTTTATTGTCTTGAAGTTGAATCTTGATTTCTTGAATCTTGCCATTAAAGATAAATTTGAAGGCTTCGACCAAAAAGAAAAAAAGAAAGGTTGTATGTAAGAAAAATGGGGATTCACCTTAATTTTTATGTAAAACAAAGTGATTTTACACATGCTATAATGTATAAATCAAAACATTCATGATGAAGGGATAATAATCATACTAAAAAACTTGTCATTCAAAGGTTAACTCAAACCACTTATGACTTTCCTAATAATTAGAGGACCATTGATAGGTTGCTAGACATTTTACTTGATCTTTAAATACAAATCAATCAATTATTAAATTAATAATAGATTAAATTATTTAATTTATTTAATCATATTTTATTTAGAATTGTAATTTATATTTGAGTCAACTTATTAAAAAACTTAACGGGTTACACACATAAGAACCATTGATCATAGATTAAAATGAGATGATTAATCAAGTGTGACTTGATTGTAAATAAGCTTTAGAAATTAATGATTAGAACGTAATTAATATAAGGGGTTATAATTTTAGACCTAAAAAAATCAAGTAGGGACTTGATTGAAAAATTTTCTAAAATTATCCTAAAATATTGTGTGATATTATTTAAGAGGCAAGTTGATATTTTATTATTTACAGGGTTTTCAAGTTTTTCTATAAATAGAATATTATACCTTTTATTTTCTATACAAGACAGAATAATATAGAAACACCTCAACACAAAAGAAAATAGTTAGTATTCAAAGGTATAACAATCCCTCTATCTTATAAGGGTTTAAGAGATTTCTCACTGGTGGTTCGTGTGGATTACCGTTAGAGGTCAAACACTTAGACGATTTATGGTTTGCGATAACCCAGCCTTAAAATAATTATTCAAAGCAAAAAAAAACATCTGATCTTTAAGTAATCCTTGTATAAACCGTAAACAATTCTATATGTATCTAATAAGATTTTTAGGACTCCTAAAAAAAATTATATTTATATTTTCACTGCATGTATACGTTTTAGGAAGCCCAACAGTGGTAGCATAGTATTTATTAGACAATTAAGGTTGTTGATTACACATTATAATTGTTATCGGTATTAATTTTGAATTAATTTTATGTGCAAAAATCATTTTTCCCAAAAGTAATATTTTCTCTCATGACTATATTTTTTAAATATATCCATTACTATTTCCAGTTAGATTTGGCTAGATTTTCCAAATGGCTCAAATTCTTAAGGAAATAAAATAAAATAAGGTCTTGGGTGGTTGTGTACCACCAATGGTGGCTAGCGAGCCTCGATGTGTGCCACCAATGACTAATGCATCAGGCTAGGTCATTGTTGTTGGTAGTGGTGGGTAATGTGCACATTCCAGTAGTTGCAAGGAAAATAAGAAAGGGAAAGAATTACAATTATGTCCCTAAGCTTTGTTTAGGGTTTTTTGAGAGATAGAATTATGATTCTACATCTGGAACTTATGCTTAATTACATCTAGGGTATTTTGGATAAAATTATGATTCTACTCCTCCATTTATAAAATATTGACTTTATATTAAAATTAAAATCCTAAATTAAATTAATTATATAATAATTTTTCTAATAGGATTAGGGTTGAATTAAAATGTGCAATTCAATTTTTTTTTTTTTAGTTTTGTAATATACCAATAGGATTAGGATTGAATTAAAATTTTTAATTAAATAATATTTAGAAAATATTTTTTCTAAAATAAAGAGAGTTTTTAAGCTGAAAGTTTTTTTAATTGATCCTAAAATAATTCAATATATTATTAAAAATTCTAATATGATCAATTTTCTTATTAAATATTGGAAAGTGGTTTTTCAATATGAAATTTATATTAAATAAAATTTATTAAGTATAGAAAATTATAAATTTGAATTTGAATTTTTAATATTTCTAAGTTTTATTATTTTAAATTGTATATAACGCTCATAATTAGAATTAAAGCATGCAATATATTTATTTATGCATAGTAATGTGTTATTATGCATGATGGATGGTTATAGAGATTAAAGATCAATTTGATTGTGTTTATGGTTGAATGATTATAATATTAAATAAGGCATGTGTATCCTGTTTTTTTTTCTATTTTTTCTTTGGGGTTGTAAAATTCTTTTTCACATCCAATTCTCGTCGAGCGTAACTCGAGGTTTCTTACATAATTATGTTAATATTATGTAATTTAGAAGTATAGGAATTTAGATAGAAAAATTATTTTTTAATCCAAAAATGATGAAAAAATGGCAATGAATGATACAGTCATATTGCTTGCAAAAGACTTATGAAGATTTATAGCAGCCAGTTAGGTTTTGACAATTTAATTCTCTTCAATGGCTCTAGAGAATTATTTTAGATATGATGTGAAACAAGACACAAAGAAAAATACAAAAAAGATATACGTGGAAAAAAACATCAAACAACAAAAACAAAGAGGATATAACCTAATTTTTGAAGTCTGGCTCTGATATTAACTGATTTTAATGAGATCAAACTCAAAATTTATCTTGTTATTTGAATGAATCAGCCCTTATAATACCTGAAATTATAATCTTGTTGATTTCTTTTTTTTTTACTCTAAATAGATATTCTGGTTAGAATTAAACGTTGAATACTTTTTTTTATCAAAGGAACCTTAATGCAAAACTAAACAATAACAAAAGAAAAAAAAAAAACTAAGTGGAAACAAGAACTTGAAGTATGCAAAGATGCCATAAAATTAGATGTCTAGCATACATAAGAACCAAACATCACATAACACCTCATTTATCCCAATAGAAAAGAAAATCAATACCTGCTTAGTTACCTTTCACTTCACCGCATTTATTTAGCCATTATAATTTATAAGGTTTATGATGTTTTATAATACTCAAATTTAACTTCCTAATAAGAGTCATACTACTAACTACATTGATACAAATGTCTCCATCAATTAGCATATTATATACCTTGTTTCAGATGTGACATCATGTATGGAAGATATTATCCCTTTACTAATAAACATCATTTATTTAACTTCCACTTTAAGCATTCATTGTATAATTAAGGTCTCCTCCTCAATCGGGCGTACAATCTCAACATCACTACAATCCTTCAAAGGTGGCTCATTATTATCAAATCTGTCATTTTCAGACTATATGTATTTATGGTATTTTAAAATCATAACTCTTTTATTTGGATACTAAGAAGCAATATGTCCAACCTTTAAGCACCTAAAAAATTTTAGGTTATAAGTAGATTGAGTTTGGAGTAAGCTAAGTTTCAGGTTTACCTTTAGCATCTTTAGGAGTCTCCTTTTTGGCTTTAGGTTGTTCATCCTTAGAATGCATAAATGGCTTAGATTAGGTAACCCCCTCCCTCTCTCTCTTCATATTCAGCCTTCAAGCAAAGAAAGATGAAGTTGAATTGAACTGTGGTTGTGAGCTATCCCTTATTTTAATATGTCTTTTCATATTCATTACCATATGAACTATATCCTTCAACTCTATATAATATTGTAACTCTACTACATTAGCAATATCTTTATTCAGCATGTTAAGTAACCTAGCCACGATGGTCTCTCTATCCTCCACTACATTAGCCTAAATTATCCATATCCCCATCTCTTTATAGTAATCCTCCATAAAATTAAAACCCTGACTCAAACCCTATAGTTTTTGATAAAGTTCCATGCAATAAATATTAGAAACAAATTGCATTCTTATCAAAGCCTTCATATCATCCCATGTATCAATAGGTCTCTCCTTATTCCTCCTCCTAGAAGTCCCAATCTGATCCACTGAATAATCATGGAATTAGTAAATTCAATCATCACAAGTTTCACCTTTTTTCTACCCAAAAAACTATGGCAATAAAAAATACAATCCACTTTGTTAAACTACTCTAACATCTGTGTTAGACCTTAAATCTAAGTTTTAGGTTGTTATTCTCTGTAAGAGGTGGTATATCTCCCTTTTCTTAAGACATTTTGAATTTGCAAAAAGGTTGTTAGTAGAAAAAATATTAGCATGCCTCTCGTGTTTCATATAAATAATAGGTTTTTCACTCTAATATGTTCACTGCACCTTTTTCCTCTTATCTCACCTTCTTTTCAGCTCCTACAGAACTAAAATCAACACAACCAAAGAGAACAACTTAGTAGGGCAATCCAAATAAGTGTAATTGACTCAAGAAGTAAGACAAAACTATAATTACAATTTTACGAGTAGTAAGCGAATTCATATGAGATATGAATGTTTTTTAAGACACGAAAAAAATTTGAAGCAAACATTATAAAAATGACTTGATTGACACCTAGATATCCCAAATAACACTTTAGTATACTGCCCAAATTGATTTCAATAGTAGAAAAACAAGTTTCAATAGTTTTGAAAATCCCCTTTATAATTGAATTGGCCCCTATCTAAACCATCCTTTTAACCTCTAGGCTAACAAAAATCATCCTATAACCTAGGTCTCATGCTTAAAATAATCATCTCTAACAACATCATCCTTAAAATCATCCAAGTTATGGTTTACATGTCGTTTGGGTCTCTTATCATGGTTACCCCTTCGCTCATCCTCGTGGATGTAAAGATCTAGAAACCCACAACTAATATTGACACAATCCAGGAAAACTAAAATCAAGTGTGATAAGAAGTATGACACAATGATTACCTGAACCAAAAAACTAACACTATTGGAATGAACCCTCACCCGATGATTAGAAAATCACAAATGAGAAGTATATGGAAGAACACCATAATGCTAGTTATACTTTGATAAGTTTGATTGTTCTTTATCTAAAGAAAGAGAAAAACATGTTACTCTCAACAAATAACAAATTTTATTCAATAATCCATGGCTGAAAAGAAAAAAACTTAAGTACAAGCTAAATAACCTTATTTATATTAGGTAAAACATACTAAACAAGTCTAAAAGAATAACAAAAGAGTCTTAAAAAAATAGAAAAAAAATCTTAAATCAACTAGAAAAATAATGCAATTCTTACGTAATAGCGTCTGGATCTTATCTCAAGGCTTTCAAATGTTCGATTGATCTGAAGTTTTAACCTAATATAAACAATACATCTAGAAACTTCTAGTCCAATAGTCACATTGAAAATTATATTTGTTAGCGTAAAACTATGCAATAGGAAAAAAAATTAGTCCAAAACTTACTTTAACTCTCCTAAATAAGCATGAAAATCTTTGTAATTGCTCTTGTCACTTAGTTTCCTTATAGAATATTGAAACTCTCAAAATATTTTGTCATTAATTACCTTCAACCCTCTTTTCATTTGTGGCTAAGATAAATAAGGAATCTTTGTAAGAAAAGAATTTTGCAACATTAAAAGAATCCTTGTCACACTTGAAAACTATGTTGCTACTCATTAAAGATCCTTTTAGAACTAGAAAAGGTCCTAAAATCAGTTGTTGAATGTCCTTGCATTACTAGGAAAAGAATCCTCTCCAAATTGGAAGTCCAAAAGTTAAAAGGCAACAAATAACAAAATATATATTACATCTTTTGAACTATATCGTGATGTCTTTTTAAATTTTGATTGACCTGAAATTTAAGTTCAATATAGAAAAATATGTTTGAAAAATCCTGGTAAAATTTTAGCTCAATCTATATTGAAAGAAAAATTTTAGATCGTATCAAGATATGTCCATAATTATCCAATTATAATAGCATGCTGGGGTGTATGTTAATATATAATTGTTATGTATGATATATCAATTATGTCATGAAATGAGACCTAATTAAATTTGATAATAAATCCTTCGTCAATATATTAAGGACTTGCTAAGAATATGATTTGTTGCCTTTCGATTTTATATTCATTGATAACTTATTAAGCTACTCAAGGTTATCATTAATTGAATATGTTTAATGCTATAAAATTAGACTCTACTTAACTCACTTATATGATTGATAAGCTATGTTGTTTACCTAATTTAATTTATTTTGATCTATTGAGTTACTTAAGGTCATGAATTAAATGAGATCCTAATCCACTAGTATATCTAAGTGAGATTTTTCAAATTAATAGAAAGGACTATTAATTTGGAAGAAAATAGTGGGAGACCAAGTTAAAATTAAAAACCTTATCTGAATTTAGTTTTAATAATGTATGCAAGAAACTAATACTCGTTATATTTACATAAATAGGTTGATATATCAAAATGAGAATAACATATTCCTACGTATCATACTTGATGCTAATAAATTAACTAGACCAAACTTCTTGAACTGGTATCGTAATGTGAGAATTGTTCTCAAGCAAGAAAGAAACTTATATGTTCTCAAGCAAGAAAGAAATTTATTATCGAGGACAAATGTTGTTATTTTTATAATAATGATAATTTTTTATAGATCTGGTGATTATAGGCTTTGTTTAATATGGAAACACTTATTAAGTCCAGACTGTTATTTCATCAACCTTACCTTTTAAATCAAATTATTTCTCTAACTAATTTATTGTGTAACACAAAGTTATTTTTTTAATGAAAATATAAGATGATTAAAAAAAATATTTATAAGAATCTCAATAATTTAAATAAAAGTGAAAACTTTTATTTCTAGAGGAAAAACTCCAATTTCCATATTAATGTTTTTCATGAAAACAAATTTTTTTTATCAGTGGCATCTGTTTTAGAGAAAACTCATCATAATATAAAGAGCAAATAAAAATAAAAATAAAAAATATTATCTTCATAATTCTTATGTAGCTATATGAAAAAAAATTAAAGAAAAATTAATTCATGTAAACCATATAAAAATAATCATCATAAGACTATTTAATTCAAAAACAATTAAATTATATTTTTTAATAAAATAATAGGCTCATATATAATTGTTAAAAAAATTGCAAATATAAGCATAAAATGTCTTATCTCATTTAAAAAATATGACATAATGAGATGATTTGTTAACTAGCATTGTAGTTATTAATCTATATCATAACCTGATTTTTTAACACTTTCAAATATCTAAAAAAAAGAGAGGGAAAAACAACAAAAAAATATATCAATCAAAGGAAAAAGAGAAAGAAAAAAAAAAGATGAAACAAGAAATAAGAAAATGCAGTTTGGGATAAAATTGAGAAGAAATATTGAGAAAACGATTCAAATTGGCTAAAATTTTGAAATTTCAAAAGCCAGGGATTGAATTGGAAAAATCAGTAATATGCAAGGAACATTTTAATGTGATCAGGGATGGGATTGAATGAAATAAAGAGAAAATGTTGCAATTAGCTGGAAAAAAAATAAAGATCTAAAGACCAAATTAAAAAAATAGAGAAATTAAAGGACCTCTTTAAAACACAACTTTATTTATGTTAAAATGATATCATTTCATATTAAAAAAAATGTTTTAAATGAAACGTTGCATTTCACTATAAGAAAAACACAAAACAACGTTGTTTTATGCATGGGTTTAAAAGAGTACATTCTCCTTCCCACATGGTGATTATACAAGTCTTTTTCTTTCTCTTTTCTTCATAAGACTTTGGCCCCAATTTTCTCTTTCTCATGCCTCCCATAAACACCAAATAACACACCACTCCTCTCTCATGCATGTGTACAACGTACTCAAACCAAAAAAGGTTGTTTTGACCCTATAAAACTGCTATAAAAAAGTGGTGTAAAAAGGTAGGAAAAAAAAGTTTTGGCCAAAAGTACAACCACGATAAAGGGTTGAGATTAACCTAAAGGAACCGATAGCCATGATCACACCACTAAGAATGACTCTAGGAGATCTCATTTCGCCTATAAATAGAGGGGGAAAACAAGGAAAAAAACTCGAAAAAGGAGAAAATATCTCAAAAAAAAGAGAGAAAAGAAAGAGGAGTTTGAGCCTAGAGAAGTGACTAAACTTGAGTCAGGAGGCAGGGAAAGAGATAGAAGAAGAAGAAAGAAAATAAGAAAAAAGAAAAAAAAAGGTGAAAAAACTTGTCTCATTTGAATACTATGAAACCACCTTTAAAACTAAACTAAACTATGACCTAATAATCTAAATACATCACCCATAATAATTCAACCACTTCTAGATGAAATCTTATAAGCTTATAAGACTACTAAGAAAACCTTCATGAGAAAAAACAATTTTTCTCCTAACTTATGGTAGGAAGGCAATAAGATTTATAAAAATAGGGTGCCCTAACTAGCTATTGTTACACTTTTCTTATTAAAGAACTGAGTAAGATATCAAAACAAACCTAAACCTAGTGGAAGAAGCCTAATTGGAAGCATCTATAAGAAATGAGGTGTTCAAATATAAAACAATTAGATATCACAATGTCAAAGTTAGAAACAAACAATTCTTCAAAATAGAAGATTTGTGTTTAGAAAATCAAAAGTAACGTGCAATAATGAGGGAAGGGGAAAGCTAGCCTTAAAATAGGATGGCATGTTCAAAGACATAGGGATAATCAAAGCCAACATTTATCATCTTTGAGATATGGAAGGAAAGAATCTCTCATTTGTTTGGCACTTAAACCACTTAAAAATGTATTATCAGTGGGCATTTTTTGTATTTTTTTTAGAAAGAAAAAGTCTCCATCATTTTATCTCCATAAAATAACACTATTATCTCTTATTATTTATTAAGGTATCTTTGTACGATATCTCAATACCTCTACATGCTTTTAACATCTGAAGTTCCTTATAATATTCATGCACTATAACCAAAGGACGAACCAATTACTGACGCTCAATCTCTTATCACTTAGTGGATAATGCTTGTAATTAAAAAGTTTGCAAAAAAAAAAAGCCATACAACATAAGGATAGGTATTAAAAATAAATAGAACGCATAACATGATGTAATCCCTCACTAGTAATACTCACATGGAAAACCATCCTCCTAATAATGTTCAAGTACTCGGAGAAGCTAGTTTTGCATCCCATCTTTATATTCTAGGAATTGTGATATTTGTATGAATGTGCACACCATGCTTATATCATTTACCCCAATCATTATAGGGTTATCCCTCAACAATAACCTCTTGGCATCTCTATATTCTCCCATGCATGTTAGGTCAAACCCTAATAATTGATCTTGAGCTGAGAAGATGAATTATCTGTAGAATATGAGATTCTTAGGAAGGGTTAATTATAGTAGTCTTAGTTTAATAAGAGACTAGTATCAAAGAACGTAGGGCTTCAGATGCACATCTCCTCTTATGTGTAGCCAATCTAGCATCAGTAACATTCATATTTGTATCTATTTATTCAAAAGACTCATTTATCTCCCCCCTCGCTATCTTTATAATCTTCTCTATAGTCTTTTAATCTCCATTTATATCAATGTCTCTTGCATAATGGTGAAGTTTCATTGCTTGTTTCAGAGAACCAATACCACCTATTATCATAAATTAGAAAGTATTAGATACTAAGGTAAAAACAAAACACGTACCCTACTCATCAGCCAAGTGTATGATGTTATACTGATTAAGAATACATTGTAATTGACGACATGATAACCTTTTAGCTTTAGTTAAGTAGGTTACAACATTGTACTCTAATTTAGAGACTCTCTAAGACACATGACTTCCTTATGCTTTGATATAAAGTTTATGTAACTCACAATCAAGATTGACACAATCCTGAAAAGCCAAAAATCAAGTTTGATAGGAAGTGTGACATAATGATTACTTGAACCTATTTGAATGAACCCCGTACCAATGATTAGCAAATCTTAAACAAGACGTATAAGGAAGAATACCACAAAATCAGTTATACTTTGATAAATTTGATTTCTCTTTGTTTAAACAAAAAGAAAAATGTGTTGCTCCAAACAAAACACCAATTTTTTTCAATAATCTATTAATGAAAAGAAAATCTAAGTTCAAGCTAAATAACTCTATTTATGCTAGGTAAAAACATCCTAAATAAGTTTAAAAAATAATAAAAGAGTAGTCTAAGTAGAAAAAAGAATCTTAAATCAACTAGGAAAATAATACAATTCCTGCATAGTTTCTTATAGACCTTATCTATGTTCAATTGATCTGAAATTTTAACCTAGTATAAAACAAAACCTCTAAAAATATTGATAAAATTCCAGCTCAGTCCAATGGTCGGATAAATAATCAAGCTTGTTACCGTAAAATTATATAATAGAAAAAAATCAACTCAAAACCAATTTCAACTCTCTCAAATAATCATGGAAATCTTTGGAATAGCTATTACCCCTTAGTTCTCTTGTAAAAGATGGAAACTTCTAAAACATTCTTTCATTAAATAGCATCAACCCTCATTTCCTTGTGTAGCTAAGATAAATAAAAAATTCTTGTAAAAAAGATTTTGGAACATTAAAGAAACTCTTGCCACACTAGAAAACTATGTTGTTGCCCATTAAAGATCCTTAGAAAACTAAGAAAACTAATAAAATTAGTTGTTGGATATCTTTACATTATTAGGTAAAGAATCCTCTCTTAATAAAAAATTCACAAGTTAAAAAGACAACAAATAACAAAATTTGTATTGCATCTACGGACCTGTATCTCAAGACCTTATCAAACTTCAATTAACTTGATATTTTAACTCAATGTAAAAATATATGGAAACTCTAGATAAGATTTCAGTTTGATCTAATGATCAGATTGAGAGTTATGCTCGATAGCGTAAAAATGAAAAATATGCACAATTACGCTAAAATATAAACTTTTATGTTCATCCTCTTTTGGATCGTATCAAACTTCTTGTAGACTATAAAGGGAGACAGGTCTTGTGTAATTAATAAAGATACATTTTCCCTTCCATTGTTTTAATAGAATTTAATTTTCCTTGAAAAACTCCTTCAAGGGACCATTGGAAAACCAGTAAAAGGTATAATACAACTAGGGCATCCCCAAGATCCCTCAACACAACCCCAGTAAATTTTTTAATACCTCCATGGATGGATTCTTTCAAAGATGTTTCATGAATTTTTAGAATGTAAAAAGGATTGGCCAACCATTTATATGTAGTTGGCTAAAACACATTTTATAAGTGAAGAATACATCCTTGACAAATCTTCTAATGTGGACTTTATATGCATACTTAAATAGACAGAATGGAACAGATATCTATATCTCTTATGCATGGTACACTTTGGTTCCTTGCTAATCCTCTATTGATATTAGCCCTAGGTATAGTATTAGGATAGTGATTGATATTAATTAGTTAGAGGTTGGTCTGATCTATTGCCTTCAACAAGAACCCTATTAGCTCTAATTACACCATTCATAGCATTGTCTGGTTAGAATCCTTGACCTCTCAACAAGCAACCACTTATAACACTAAAAGTTTTTTAAAACCATTAGATGAAAATGGTCACTTATTGAGCCACAACCTAGAACAAGACATGACAACTATTGTTTGGTCACCTTCATGGGACATAAAACCCTAAACACCTACCCTACAAACCAAGATTTTTAGGTCAATACCAAATAATATTTATGCTCATGCTACCACATCCCTCTTGGTTATACAAAGTGTCAGTATGACATCACCCGACGCTATTAAATTATTAGTGCGGCATGCCTTGTTTCATAAGGCATCACCTCCATACAACTCGTCTTTTTAATGGTTATTATAAAGAGGGCCACACGTTAGTTAGTTCCTACGCAAATATAATTCATGTTTGATTGGTGAGTTATGCCACTTTCACGGTACCCATAGGTTCCTTGCTGATCCTCTCGTGAGAGAGAGAGAGAGAGAG
>Ga0325403_1003741_pt1 | contig 13973 bp, 9 predicted proteins | sample PopdelMetagenome_19_FD_205665 | JGI IMG/M metagenome (GOLD analysis project Ga0325403, IMG submission 205665) | Populus deltoides microbial communities from Bellville, Georgia, United States - Xylem-PdKOR-R4 | ecosystem: Host-associated > Plants > Phyllosphere > Stem > Wood/Secondary xylem...
TTAGGAAATCAATGTGCAAACACTCAGATTGAAACTTGAAAGTGGATTTACACAGTAAAATTGATATTTTGCTCTCCATGGTAAAAATCATATAACTTGCTCACAATAATAAGATTATCTTTTCCATTGGATTTTTTTGTTATTACTATATTGAATGGGGTGAAATGATCATTGAACCATAGAATAATGTCTGAAATACCATTAAAAATTTAATTCGCTTAATTGTTAGGGTAAGGATATTTTTTATTTCTATTTTTGTTAGCATAGTGTAATTACCAAGATAATTTTAGAATAATAAAATATATAACTTAGTTCAATGGGCTTTTTGATCTTTTGTTATGGTATGTTTATTAATATCATATGGGTAAGGGCACTAAGGTTTTTTTTATTTCATTCCTTAGCATTTTATACTATTTGGTATTTATATCAAATTTGGTCTATATTTTTTTAATTATTTTTCAATTTCATCTTTTACCATTTGATTTAATTTAATTTTTATACTTTATTTGACCCTTATTCTTTTAATTGATTTTTTTTTTTCAATCTCATCCTTCAATATTTGATTTGTTTAGGATTGTGTTTCGCTCATATTTTTTTGGTGCGGTGATCTCAGTCTTATAACCCTAATCACAAGTATGGAACTTCACCCGAATTGATATCAATCTTTTTTGATGTTTTTTTTTCACTATTTTTATTTTTTAATTTTATCATTCAACATTGAGTTTATTGAATATTAAACTTCTTTATTTTTTTTCTTTCAAAGACGATAACCTACCCTTGTGGTCCAGATCATTTTTTATGTTAGCTCGGATTGGCTCAAGGCTTTTACATCATTTTATTTTATTTTATTTTTATATCAAATATATTCCTCATCCTTCTAATTGCTTTTTTTATGCATTGCAAAAATTTGATTTTCAGTCATCAATATTGGATTATCAAGGATTAGGCTTTGTTATTTTTTCCAATGCAGTCATTCTCGTCTCATGACCCGAGTCACGGGTATAAGATGTTAGCCTAGATTGACATCAACCTTTTTTGTAATTTTTTTACACCTAATTTTTTTTCTTCATTTCAGCATTCAACGTTGATTTTATTAAAAAATGAGTTTCTTTATTTATTTTTTTTGTATATCCTTTCTATGAGGATGTCTCAGCCTCATAATTTGGGTCATATGTTTGTCATGGTAACTTGAATTTGGTCGAGGACTTTTTTTCATTTTTCAATTTCTTTTTTCTATTTCTTTTAAGGTCTAAACTCAATTTGCAAAATTTTCTTTTGCTTTAAAACATGGTAACACTTTAACATCATTTTTTTTTAGGTTATGAAAGAAATTAACTCGACTCATAGCAAAGCGCAAGCCACTTATCTAGTGCCAACTAAGTTCTCTTAGGCGTCCAAGTCATCACTTTTTTAGACTGTAAAAAAGAATATATGTCATTGCTAGATTTGTGGCCAATGTTTCACCGCAAGGTAACGAAATTTGTTTCGACGTAAAAAAGAATGCTAAGGAAAAAAATTTGAGACCTGAGTCATTGGTTCAATTGATAATTTCAATAATATGGAAGAAAAAAAAAAGAAACGGCAATAAATAAACTAACAAAAAATTTGACAACATAAAAAAGGTAAAAAGAACCCAATCTAAGTCCATTCAAATTATTAAACAACCCAACGTTAAATGGCAAAACTAAAAAAAATTAAAAAAAGCAACAAAAAAAGACCTCGATTAAACCGGGTTAACTCGCAAACTCTACAACCATAAACATAAGATTAAGATAATCTTATAAAAAAAACAGGAAAAAAAAATCTAAAGACCATTTCCTAATAAATCAAGTTAGAATGTGATAACTCCATAGAAAGAAAAATGAAAAAAATAAGAAACTAAAACTCAATTTCTAACAAATAAAATGTTGAAGTGTAAAAATTAAGAAAAAAACACATTTAAAAAAGGTAAAAAAAAAACTTGATTCGAGCCTACCCGGGTCAAGATACAAAATCTCTGACCTAGTCGTGATACGTAGATAATCACATTTGAAAACAAACTGAATAAAATCATTAAACTGAGTTACCAAATAACTCAATGTTGAAGGATAAAAATGAAAGAAAACAATTAAAAAACAAAAAGAAAATCTAACTTAACCAGAGTTAACCCGCTAACCCTGCGGCCATAGCCATATGATTGGGATAACTCAATAGAAAGGAAAGGAAAAATACAAAGACCAATTTCCAATAAATTAAATGTTGAAAGCTAAAATTGAAATAAATCAATTTAAAAAAAAGACAAAAAAGTTAATCCGCATTAATCTTTTAAACCAATGACTTTGATTATAAACTTGAGACTAACCCTATAAAAGATAAACTATAAAAAATAATTCTCGGTAAGGAGATTTTTATCTTATCAGGTTAAAGTCTAATCATTTTAGGTCAAGTTCTTATGAATTTTATAAACGGGTTATTAAATTCAAAAATACATCCAAACATTTCAAGAAAACTATTTTTCTTGAATTTTTATATTTAAATGTGTTAAATTATGCCTTGTATTTTTTTTGTTTATTTTTATTATTTATGAATTTTTATTTTTTATTTTCCAAAAAACTTGGCCATATACAATTTAAAACAAAGTTGTTAAATTTTTTTTAATATTTTTCTTTGATTTGTCAATTTATATAACACAAAAATAAACTAAAAAAAATGCAAGGACACATACACACTCTTACTATTTTACTCACACACCCAACAATTACACATTTAAAACTATTACAATTCCACAACAATTATAACAAACACAAAATCATAAATCTGTTTCTCTCCTTCAAAGTGAGGTCATCGCTGCTACTATACATCAAAATATTTGTTTTAAAATAATATTGTTAAAAATCAAACGCGATGAAAATAAATTGTTGAATTTTTAATTTTTTAAAAGACATTTAAAATACAAAAAATAATATAAAGAAATTAAAAATATATATTTTTGGATTTGTTTTGTTATATTTTACTATTTCTTGGATTTTTTGAATTTAAAAAAAATAAAAAAGATCAAAAAATCAGGTTATGACATGAATTGAAGTCCATAGGCATAAAATACTCTATCATGATCATTAAAATATAAACTGCCCTATTTTAGAAATACAAATTTAAGACTGCCTTATTTTGGGAAAGAACTTCACCATTGGATGAAGTGATCCTTACACGAACCCGCTAATCTTCTAAAAGAAGGCAAAATTTCTTTGAGCTATTTAGAGCATTATTTTGGTGATATTTTCCATAGAAAACTTGTGCAATTAGAAAGATTTAGCTTGTCATACCATTTGTAGAATAGTATGATACATACAAGATACATGAGGAATTTCACGAGGACCATAAAATTTCTTCAATTATTGTATTTTATTAATATATCTTTTTTGCTTATTTTTTTTTATTAACATGAGTGTCTGGGTCAATTTGCGTGCATATCGACTAATCTTATAAGCCTTGAAAGTAACGATCATATGACCATCATATTAGCAACCACAAGACTCGAACTTGATATTACAAGAGAAAAAAACTCCTTGATCACAAGCTCTTACCACTAGATCACCTACTATATGCTTATTTTTTTACTTAGTAATCTTTATATTAGATGTGATGTAATTAATATGCCTAATAATGTATTTTATTGAAGTAAAAAAACAATGTCGATGTCGGTATGGGTGAAAACAACGATGGGGTGCCAAGTGAGTGAGATGTTTTGGATAGCGGGGGAACATGAAGAAACAGAGATGATACAGAAAGACTTTAACCAGAGGAGTAAGAGGGGAGGAAATGTATTGGCATATGGACTCAGGCGTCCAGGGGAGGAAAAAAGGTAAATTCATAGTGCTGTTTGCTGAGGCAATATGCTTGAATAAATTTTAATAAAAATAAATTGGGTTTGTGTAAAAGAAATACATGGAAATGAAGAGAAGAGAAGGACCTAATTTGGAGACGAATCAGTGGAGAAATGAAGAGAAGCGAGGCCAGAAGAAGCAGCAGCCGGGTGTGTTTGATAGTGTGTTAAAAAAATATTTTTAAAAAAATTTAATTATTTATTTTGTTTTAAATTAATATATTTTTAATATTTTTATATCATTTTAATATGCTGATATAAAAAATAATTTTTTTAAAAATAAAAAAATTATTTTAGTATATTTTAAAATAAAAAAACACTTTAAAAAATAACCACATCTATATCTTCAAATACACTCCAAAAATACCTAGGAAGTCACTAGAATTTGAAAACTTCCCATTCTTTACCGTCAATTTTCCCCTTTGAAAGGGGTTTAAGGGTGTGTTTTAAGCAGTGAAAAATGGAATAAGTGAATTAAGAATCTGTCATCTTAAGGATCTCTGTATCCAAATCGCCTATAGTTGAAGAGGTGTGCGGTGTGCGGTGTGCGGTGTGCCGACACCCTCCGGACTCGTCTTTTGAAAAGGAAAAGGGAGAGCCATTGATGATTGGGCAGAGCTGACGTACTCCTAGAGATATAGAGTTTCGCTGTTAGAGCAAAGACACATTGATAAAATGATTTTTTTTAATAATGTAAATATAATTTTTTTTTATATACATTCCAAGCTATTTAAAATAGTTAATTATATTTTATGTTAAACTAATTTTAATATAATCATATAAATAATTTAAATATTTTTTATATAATATAAATATAATGTTATTAATATAAAAAAACAAAGAAAAAAAATATTGATCAATAAATACATGTTATTTCATTTACTTTTAGCTTCTCTATATAGAAATGTAGAAATAGCATTTCAAAACAAGAATATGCATTTTAGCTATTCTTATAGTTTACGGAATGGTTAAAACTAAAATTAAAAGGTAAAAGTATATTTTTTTCCATTTTGGCTCTCCTTTTAGCTGTTGCGTTGAAGATGCTCTTAGAGTTGAATCCCTTGTCAGCTGTGTCTCAAATGACATGTTTGCTTGAGTTAATACTCACCTTACATCATGTTATATTAAGGGTGTTTGAAATTGTAGTAGTTGTTATTTTTTAAAATGTTTTTCGCTTGTAAATACATCAAAATAATATATATATATATATATATATATTATTTTTTAAAGGTTATTTTTGACATCAACACATCAAAACGATAAGAAAACACTAAAAAAAAATAATTTGAAGTAAAGAAAAAAATAAAAAATATTTTTTTCAAAAGCATTTTTGAAACGCAAAAACAAACGGGGTCTAAGTAAAATATAACACAACTGTATTTATACACATGAAACTGACATTATAAGTAGAGAATGTTATTATCCTCAAGAGTTTAAGAAGAAAGAACAAAAAAAAAGTCTTTGTAGTGAAAGATGACCACTTATGTCAATCCATTTCAATTGTACAATCACATAAGAAGATTGAGTCCATCTCATTCTTAGAAGGTTACGTGGTTGTTGTCTTAGAGAGATCTCGTGTTAATCTTATCCTTGAAAAATATGCAATCGCATTAAGATGACCACGTCATTTCCTTCCAAGGTAAATTATGCAATCGCACTAGGGAGACTTTGATTTCTTCCAAAGTAAATTGTGCAGTAGTATTAGAAAGACCGATTCCATCCCATCCCTGGAAATTTATAGAGTTGTTGCCCTAGATATTACTTGGAGAAAAACAAACATCGTTACTTTAGATAATTTAATTCATATATAAGAAACTTACATTCTTAGTCTATGACCATGATACATTTTTATTACTCTTTGAGGTATAATCAATTTGATGATATTTCTATTGAGATCATGGTCTCAATTCTAAGTGAGGAAAGAATAAAGTTTCTCCAGTAAATGTATTCTGGGTGGTTGTCAAATATACTTTACATGTTTTACGGTTTGGACCAACATTTCACTTGTACTTATTGAAAACTTTCTAAAATTTCGAGGCTCTAACTGTATTCATGAAATTAGCAAATGTATAACTCAGATTTGCTCGTCTTATTAACCTATGGACAAGTAAAAGAAATCGTACTCCAGTTTAGAGTGATTAAATTATTACATAGCATTTCCTACTCCTTATTGAAGAGTTGTTGAAGTTATGATGGAGTAGATATACCAACAACTGTAAGAAGGTCCGTGATATTAAGACAACTAATGAAAAAACAAATCCACCAGACTCCTAGTCGAAAATCATGTGTATTAATACAGACATATAATGCAGCAACATTCTAGGAAAACAATTACAAATCATTCTATATTTAACTTACTGTAATTCCTTACATTTAGCATACATTGTGTATAAATCTGATCCTCAACAACAGTAATGAAGTGTGGAAAAATTTTGTTGAAGAACTCTGTTATACTTCTCTTTGTTATAATCTGCTTTATAGTATCAGAGCACCATAACTTAAACGAGACTACGATCCCTGCTTTCAACATGTCTTTATCTCAAAATCTGACCAACCAACCCACCTCCCACACAGAGAATCCACTGATTGCTCTTTACATTGCAACTCAAATCAATGAGAAATTAATCCCCTCCACCTTTCCATAATGGCGTGCCTAATTTGAAACTCTTTTAATGGGTATGATCTGCTGGACTGCGTTACTGGTCTCTTAGTGTGCCCTTCATCTGATGGCACTCCTCAATCTGCCTTGAAAATGACCATTGGGTTCGACAGGACAAATTAATTCTCAGTGCAATCCTTGCTTCCACCTCCACCTCAATTACTTCCCTCATCGCCACCATTAAAACATCTCATGAGGCATGGAAAAAACTAAATCACATGCATGCTAGTTGATCTTGAATGAGAGCTATTCAACTCAAGGAAGACCTTACCTTGATTCAAAAAGGAAATCGATCGATTTAGGAGTATCTCCACGCAGTAAAAGCGTTGGCTGATGAAATTGCTCTAATCGATTATCCCATCTCTGATGATGATCTAACACTTTACATTCTTCATGGTTTGGGTTTTGATTTCAGGGAAATTGCTGCACCAATTCGTGTGAGGGAGAAATCCTTGACTTTTGAAGAACTTCATGATCTGCTGGTTGGTCATGACAGCTACCTTCGACGGCTGGAATCGGCTACCCATCAACTTGTGGCATCGGCGAATTACACAAATCGTAAGAGCCCTTTTGGAAACTTTTTCCAGAAGAATAAAAAACCCAGTGGTTTCTTACAAAACCAGGGTCCTCACAAAGAAAACCGGTATAATAAGTCATTCGGCTGGCCCAATGCAACGCAAAAAAGATATCAGCCCAAATGTCAATTTTGTGACCAAATTGGTCACACGACGAAGACATGCCCCCGCTTGAATTATCATGTAGTCACAGCAAACTGCACTTCTACCTCTAATGCCACAGATAATAAATGGCTCATGAACTCTGCTGTATCCCATAATATTACTGGTGATCTCAACAACCTATCAATTCACTCAGAATATAATGGCACCGATGAAGTCATGCTCGGTAATGGTTTAGGTTTAACTGTCTCACATATAATATCCTTAACCCTAAAATTAAAACACAAAACTTTCATTCTCAAAGACACACTTTGTGTTCCAGATATCTCCAAAAATCTTATATCTGTGTACTCAAAATAATTTGTCCCGTCTTACTACTCAAAATAATGTCTTTATTGAATTTCACCCGTCTTATTTTTTTGTGAAGGATATGAACTCGGAGGTGATCCTAGCAAAAGGTGCATGTGAAAATGGTGTCTACAACTTCCCGAATACACTGGCGGCAACTCTTTTCCCCATGGTCGCTAATGTGCATGAAAAAACCTTTTTTGACGGGTGGCACAAACGGCTTGGTCATCCTTCCTCAAAATTGTTCACAATGTTGTTCGTTAGTTTTCACTTCCATTCACAACCACTCAAAAGTCATCTCTATGTCCTTCATGTTCTATTAATAAAGCACATCAACCACCTTTTAGATCTACTAGTCTATTAAGCACTGCACCTCTAAACCTTATTTATATTGATGTTTAGATGGCTCTCGGTATTATCTCATTTTCATTTATCACTACACCAAATACATGTGGTTTTATTCTATGGAAATAAAATCTGGGGTTGTAAAAATTTTTTCACAATTCAAAAACCTCGTGGAAAACCGGTTCCAAAGCAAAATCCAAACCATATACTCAGATAATAGAGGGGAATATATGAGTTTAAAACCTTTTCTCTCTCTTCATGGCATAAGTCATTTCACTACCACTCCACACACACCACAACAAAATGGTGTCTCCGAGCGACGTCACCGTCACCTAGTGGAAACTGGTCTCACATTACTTCATGATGTCAATCTCCCTTTAACATATTGGCCATATGCATTCCACATAACCACGTACCTTATTAATCGTCAACCCACACCACTGCTTCAAAACATATCCCCGTATCAAACTCTTTTTAGTCAATAGCCTAATTATCTCAAACTGTAAAAATTTGGGTGTTTGTGCTACCCTCTCACCAAACCATACAACAAACACAAGATGGAACCAAAATCCAAACCCTGTATTTTCTTAGGCTACTAGCTTACTCAAAATGCTTATCGGTGTCTTGATCCACGCACTTAGTGTGTTTATATTTCACGTCATGTTTTATTTGATGAAGATCAAATACCATTGACTGAATCTATTTCCTCTTTAACCTCACCCACTACCTCAATTATCTCCATTGTTCCTAATTCGATCCTAGTTACTGTACTGCCTTCTTCGCCATGGTGTCTTTGATTGATGCTCCCACCATGGTCACTGTACATCCAGGTAACCCTCCAGTCTCTACTTCCTCTAATTTATCATCTTAATTAGTTTTGTCTTCTGATGGTAACAATCTCACACCCACAAACCCTGACTTTCCACCCTCCATACCCAGTGACTATCATACCACAAAACCTAGATCCATTATGTCACACCTGACATCACGGCAGCCCTAAAAATAATCTTTGATTTATGAAAAAAAAAAACAAATTTCTGGCATTTTGCTCTTTTAGGGGAAAATATCTTGTTTAAGGAGTCGCCACCTAGTATTATGGTCACTAGGAACCCTAACTGGTCAACAGAGATTCTATGGTACGGAACTAGTTACGTAAAAGAGAAAATATTATCACATCTTAAACGTTCTGCCTGAGGCAGACTACATTACTGGTTTTGTCTTAAATTGTTAAATGTTTATTAGTTTACGCTATGATAATTTGCTTATAATATTCCTGATTCTGGTGTCAGTGAATATTCAACTACAAATACCTCCAACTTTGGCTTTGGTAAATATTACTTGGCTATAAAAAAAACTTAGATCAATATTTTTTATTCCCTACTCTAGCGCCAGTGAATAAATAAATAAAAATAAATTTATTTTTAAGCATGCACATATTTTTTATTTTTCTAGCTAAATAAAATAAAATACAATGAATAAAAATAATATAAATTTAAACCGATATTTTTATTCCTGACTCTAGCGTTAGTGAATAAACCAATAAATTTACATTATTTTTATTCATGCATACACATTTTTTATTTTTTTATTTTTTCTATTTTTTTGGGGCTGGGCCCAGCTCAACCCACATGGGCTGGGCTGGACCCAGCCAGCCCGGTTAGGTCACTGGCCCAAGCCAGTGACCGGCTGGGCAAAATGAAAAGCATGCATGAAGTGTCTTCACGCGTGCATGAGCAGTGCGAAGGTAATTAAATTACCTTCGCACAACTCTTGTAACAATTCAATTTGAAATGAAGATGCAAAATAGGACGAGGGGCGTACCTGCTTCTGGAAACGGCGAAGATGGCTACAGCGCGATGGTGCCTGTTGTCTGCTTAACACCTTTCCTCCTGCTTTTTTTTGCTTTCTCTCCTAGTTCTGGAAACGCCGAAGGCAGTAGCAACGGTCTCGGTGACTTTCCTCTGCTTCTTTCTTTGATTGCGTTCTGTCTCCTCTAGTTTTGAGATGAAGGAAAGTAAATAATGGTGATGCCGGTTGTCAATAGTCTTTGGTTCAGTGTCATTCTTTTATTTTTTTACAGGGACGAAGACAATGGCAGAGCTGATCTGTGACTCTCCTCTGCCTTTCCTTTTTTTTTTGAGTCTCTTCTCTCTGTTCCCGCGGTTCTGCCCTTTTCTCCCCCAGTTTTTTCCTCTTGCAGTCCTCTATTTTTCTTTCCTGCAGTCCCCCTCAGTTCTGCTATTTTTCCTTCTTTTCGCGTGCATGGCCTTTCTCTAGCTTTTATAGAGCCAGAGAATGCCATATGGTCACCTCTAAATAATGAGGTAACCAACCGTTTGCAGGAGTAATGAGGGAATGAGGATTGTGCAGTGTTCGTTTCTTGTTTGAAGAAGATGAACAGTGTCCCTTGAAACGGCGCCGTTTTGAGATCTGAAATGGCCATTTTCATTTTGCCCTTGAATTTTTGAAAGTTTTGCAACTAAGCCCCTAGTTAAATTGTAATTGAACCCCTGCATTTCGGTGCCTTTTACAAAACAGTCCTTGGACTCTAATCTGTTGCAATTTTGCCCCTAATTAACCCCAAACTTTGGTATTTCTTTAATTAAGTCCATGATTTCATTAATTCAATTAATTCCAAGCTCAAGTAAGTCTCAAAACTTATCAATTCTCCAAATAAACCTTTGATTTGACTAATTAAATTAATTCCAAACTCAATTAACTCTCAAAACTTATCAATTCTCCAATTAAACCCTTGATTTGATTAATTAAATTAATTCCAAAGTTCAATTAAACTCCAAAACTTCCAATCATGTTGCCCTTAACCCAAATTTTAATTTATTCTTCATTTTTTATTTTTTTTCATCATCATTTTTCATTCATTTTTTTATTATCATTTTTCAGTAAATAAAATAATAGTAATAATAATAATAATAAAATAAAAGGGTCAAAAATTAGGTTATGACACACTACTCAATCTGCACCTGAACCATAAATCACTTCCCACCACTCATAACCATCAACCTCTCGATCTATGAACCAAATTTTTAAACCCAAACAATTGAACAGTGCTACCAAACACCCCATACCCGATACCATTGAACCCACATATGTCAGTCAAGCCGTTTCTGAACCTTACTGGCATGAGGCTATGTCTCATGAACTAACCGCTCTCATGTGGCATGGGACATGAGAACTGGTACCTCCTCCAAGACATTGCAATCCAGTTGGCTGTAAATGGGTTTTTAGAGTAAAACGTAAATCTGATGGGACAGTGGATAGATTTAAAGTCTGTCTAGTGGCTAAAGGGTATCATTAACGTCCGAGAGTGGACTATACGAAGACTTTCATTCCCGTAGTTAAGCCTGCAACAATTAGAATTATACTTTTAATTGTTGTGATGAATGGTTGGGGCTTACACCAACTAGACATTAATAATGCCTTCTTACATGGGGAGCTTAACGAAACTGTTTATATGTTGCCATCCCCAGGCTTTAAATATTTAAGCAAACTTGGTCATGTCTGTTGACTTCGAAAGGCCATTTATGGTCTCAAACAGGCCCTTCGGGCATGGTTCTCTGCCCTGAAAAATGCCATTCTTCACTTTGGTTTTAAGAACTCCCAGATAGATTCTTCATTATTCATTTTTCAACATGAGTCAATTATGTGTTATTTTTTGGTATATGTGGATGACTGAGTGATTACTGGCAATAATTCAGACTTTGTGAATTCTATTATTAAACAACTTGGTTGGAAATTTTCATTGAAGGATATGGGGTCCTTACATTTTTTCTTAGGAATGGAAGTTATACCCACTCCAGGTGGTATTTTTCTTTCCCAACATAAGTATATTTGTGATTTGCTCTCCAACACGAATATGCTTGGGGCAAAGGAAGTGTGTAGCCCTTTCTCCACAAGCACACCTCTAAAACTCAATGATGGCACTACTTCTTTTGACAGCACTGAATACAGAAGAATTATTGGTAGCCTCCAGTACTTATCTCTCACCAGACTGGATATCTTATTTGCTGTAAACAAGTTGTCTCAATTCATGCACAAGCCTATTTAGACTCACTGGGCAGCCACAAAGCAGCTTCTGCGCTACTTGAAGCAAACCATTTTTCATGGTATTCGACTGACCAGTCATACAAATCCATCTCTCACCACTTTTTCAAATATTGATTGGGTAGGCAACCTTGATGATCACAGATCCACATCAGCGTATATTATCTTTCTTGGCTCTAATCCTGTCTCATAAAGCTCGAAGAAACAACGTGCTGTAGCTCGATCTTCAACAGAGGCCGAATACAAAGCCCTTGCAAATGCAGCCTCTGAAATTGTTTGGATACACTCTCTCCTTCAAGAACTTGGGTTCAAACTCAACACTACTCCATCACTATTGTGCGACAATCTTGGAGCCACACATCTTAGTCACAATCTGGTACATCACTTAAGGATGAAACATATCCAAATTGATCTTCATTTTGTTCGCGATCTGGTTCACCGCGGGGCTATTCATGTCCGATATGTCCACACTCAAGATCAACTTGCTGATTTGTTGACAAAGCCTCTCTCCAAGCAACGCATAGAGCATCTGAGAAGCAAAATTGCCCTTGCTGATGGCAGCTCAATTTTGAGGGGGTGTATTAAGATAGTTAATGGCAAAACAGATCCACCAGACTCCTAGCCGAAAATCATGTGTATTAATGCATATAGATAATGCAGCAGCATTCTAGGAAAACAATTGCAAATCATTCTATATTTAACTTACTGTAATTCCTCTGTAATTCCTTACATTCAGCATACATTGTGTATAAATTTGATCCTCAAAAACAGTAATAAAGTGTGGAAAAATTCTGTTGAAGAACTCTGTTATACTTCTCTTTGTTATAATCTGCTTTACGTGATATGTCCCATTCTATGAGTGTTTTGATTATCTGCCTTTGACAGTGATTATGGATGTCAATAAACCAATTCTAAAAGAATAATCAATGACTTTTTAATCAATTTTCCACAACATAGAGCTATTAATGATATCCCAATAAATCAAAGTAGCTTAAGAGCAAGACTTATATATTAGATAATTAGTCAATCTCTTGATTTTAGCAATTCAATTTCTTCTCCTTGACCAAGTTGGCTAGTAACCGGTACCTGACACTTGGTAAGTAAAAGTGGCTGGTGGCAGATAATTGGTACCCGTAATAGGTTCTCCTTGGTAGATTTAGGAACTCTTTGATGTTTAAATAAATATTTTTTTCAGAGAAAAGACAATGATATTTTAGAAAGATAGACTCTGAAAATAAATATGCTCAAAATATTCAGATTGAAAAGATTATCAACCTGCTCTTTTTAAGAATCCAATGGGTCTTTGTAGCCTATAATTCTTATATTTTGATAGAGAGAAAGACTAAAAAGTCATTTTTTTATATCATTAAAACATCTTTTATATGTTAAAGAAGGAAAATATCTCTAACTCATTAGAAGAAAAATATCTCTGACTCATCAGAATCTCGTGATTCAATATGGAATCTAATAACGTTGCTAGAGCCACATGCACTTAAGTTTAATATTTGACTAAATCTAAGAATGATAAGTCTAATAGCTTGTCACACCTATATATGTGTGGGCTAAATACTTAACTAAGTCTAATAATATTGGGTATGTTTATTTATAAGGTTTATATATAATTGAGCTCAATAGAGGAGTCAAAATATATAGAGTTATCACCCAATCTTTTGTTTCTTTTTTTAAACATTGGTTCTAGACAAACAAAAATAAAATATATATAAAACACGCTGATGTAGACTCGTAATGACTCACTTAGGATAAGAAATAAAGCCAAATTCTACAGATGCTATATGAAGATTTGATTTCAATGAAATTGTTATCCTCGGAATGACTCATTTATGCAGATCTAATCACTTTCCTCGATCAATACTTTCACAGATCTCTCTCGATTCCCTCCCTGATCCTTAACCCCGCTAAACTGGACTCTCTGCTCTAGACCCTGACCGATTTCCCGCCGACTGCCGTGAGGCCAGAAAGTTTGAGGAGAGAATTCTCAGGCCTTGGTGTTCTTATCATG
>Ga0325403_1003742_pt1 | contig 13972 bp, 12 predicted proteins | sample PopdelMetagenome_19_FD_205665 | JGI IMG/M metagenome (GOLD analysis project Ga0325403, IMG submission 205665) | Populus deltoides microbial communities from Bellville, Georgia, United States - Xylem-PdKOR-R4 | ecosystem: Host-associated > Plants > Phyllosphere > Stem > Wood/Secondary xylem...
AATTAATATTTGATCAACAAATAACTTAGATTAAGATATTTAATCTCATAAAACGGGTCATACGCTCAGTTGTGTTTCATAACTTTGTTTCTTAGAATAAATGTTTTACTTAAACAAACAATTATTTGTGTCATTAAAAGGTAATTTTTTTTTAATGAAGGTAAGTTGAATAAAACCATGAAGTCCAACTATTAAAGAACTCAATGTTGTATAGAAAAACAAAAAAAATTAAACTCACCCCGCGACCATGGGCACATGATTGGAATAATCCCGTAGAAAGGAAAGAGAAAAAAAAACATGAAGATCAATTCACAAAAAAATAAATGTTGAATGATGAAATATAAAGAAAAAATTCAATTTTCAAAAAAGATCTAAAAAAGACCGAAATTAACATGTTTTAACCTTCAAAAGCCATAATCGTCGTCATAAGGCTTAGATTGGCCGCATAGAATGCAAATCCAAAAAAACAAAATGAAGCAAAATTCTCAATAAAAAAATATAAAGTGGTTAAAATAATAAAAAAACTAAAAGAAAACAAATATTGAAGTCAACCTGGTAAACCCACTAACCCCCACTACCATGAGCAGTGATAACTCCAAGGAAAGAAAAGTTAGAGAAAAAAAATATAAAGACCAATTCCAAAAAAATCAAATATTGGAAGACCAAATTGAAATTAAATCAATTGTATAGGACCTAAAAAAAGACCAGATCCAGCTCGTGTCAACCTTTGAAACCCGTGACCCTATCATGAGGTCAGGACTAATCCTATAAAAGGCAAAACTAAAAAGAAAAACGAAGCAAAATACTCGATAAAAAAATATTGAGAATGAAATTGAAAAAAAAATGCAATAAAAAATTAAAATAAAATAAAAAGAATGGGGACCAAATTCAAAATAAAAATTAATTAAAATGAAATGCTATGGATGAAATTGAAAATAAAATTCAATTAGTAAAAGGGAAAAATTCAAAAGAATGACCAAATTTGATATAAAAATCAAATTAAACCAAATGATTAGGGAGGGAATTGAATTAAGAGATAAAATTAAAGAAGATAAAAACACAAAACAAATAGCAATCAAAAGAATGAGAACCAAATTGGATATAAAAAATAAATGATAGGACACCACCATACCTTGACAAGGAGAAGAAAGAGAAAAGATGGAGGAATAGAAAAAAAAAAAGCCACCAGAGACCAACCACCGCTCTGCCCCACATATAGGCTGCACCACTAGATAGAGGACATCAATGTGCTTCCAACGCAGTCACAAAATGCGGTGTTTAGCCACCGCAAGTGAAGAGCATGTGAGGCATCCACTCGCTAGGGCATGTATGGCTCGCACCAACTACTTTATATATATCTGTGTTTGTGTGTGTGTGTGTGTGTGTGTGACTTAAAGACCAAAATGCCTCTTAGTCCACATGAGTATAACAAAAAAACCAACAGTCAAAGACAAAAAAGCTCCTACAAGAAAGTTTAATTTTTTTTATTACGAGGGCAGTTAATTAATATCATTGTTCATTACAAAACAAAATGTACATAAAGCCCTTGGATGCAAGTTCGTTTCCCCCCTAAAATGCAGTAATTAATTGTTTAAGTATTAATGAATTTGGAAAAGATCAATGTGTCCATATGAAAAAGATCATTTGACCTGAATTGCAAGTTATTTGGTTTGTGTAGAGAAGGGTGAAATTATCTTTTCATAGTAGACATTCACATAGTTTTTTTATTTTAGATTATCTGTTAATGTAATATTTATTACAACATAATTTATAATGTGAAAAGATTCATGAAATGAAATTGAAAGGAGAAGAAATAATCATCTTGAGCAAAAGAAATCATCCATTGATGATTGTATTGCTACCATAAGAATAAACTTATTCAACGATGTTGGCCTCCTTCCAAAGGCGTAGAATATTCACTAGCTCCCCTCACTAGCCTTGCCTACATCGATGTTTGGCTTTGCAACCTCTTCTTGAAAGGGGTGGGTTGAGGCACCAGGGACTCTTCTTTGGGTCACATCCAAGACCTTTATAACTTAGGTATGGTAGTTTGTGTCTAATGGTATCGGCCACATCTCCGGCTACAATTGTGGTCATCAACAACATGAAAACCCCCAGAACCAGCAATGCATTAGATGATGCCATTAAACACCAACAATCAATATAAGTGTCACTCCTTTTTTAATATTGATTTGGTGACAATAATACGCAACGTCTGGCTTTTATAAATATGTAGCATGCATGCAGTGTTTGCCATTTATAGCATTTTTTTTCCGGCAACTTGGATTAATGTGTGATTGTCTCCTTGCTTCCCACATTATATGCACCTTTTTAGCTATTTCCTTTCTACCACATAATTTTAAACCTGATATTATAGAGAAGCATGGTAAAATAAAATTACTATCTAAAGGGCATTTCTAACCTCTCTTTTATGCACCAAGAGAGTATTGATACATTGCTATCTATAGTAGTCAAGAAAAAGAAGATGCACACCACAACCCTTAAAATCCTCCCAACCTTTTGGTCTTAAGAGTACTGGTTTTAGAACGAGTGACCTTCATCATGGCCTCAACGGATAGAAGTGGAAGCTTCTAATTAATTTCCTAGGTGGGGATTAGGAAATAAACAAAGAGTGTTTGTTGATTAATGCAATGTCTGAAAAAAATAAAATAAAACAAACTTTATGCAGTGCGGAAAGAAAATGAGATGAGAGAAGTCTATTCCAATCAATAAAAATCTTCAACCATGTTCTTAGCATATTGTACATCGCTTAATGGATTTGATCTCACACGTAGGAGCATATTGTGGCCACATCTAGCTTTAGAGATTGAGAGGATCTGATTTAACTTAATTGGAGACCTTGATCTGCCGAACCAAGAGCTTCCACACTTCTTGAACATTAGATGAGCCATCTACAACTTCAGTAAACAGACTTGTAGTATAGTTCTCAATTAAGAATGAAAGGCTATCTACTAGCAGCATGATCTGTGCCCTGAGCTGCAACTTAGGTCCATTTCCTTTTCATGCATGAGGAAGACATAGATGGACTTGGCTCCAATCACCAGCAAAGAAACGTAGTTCTCGTTCAATACCACCACTTACCTTTTTTGTTGCAGAACGGTGATACCTTACTAAGAGATTGACATTTACAAATATGAAAAGGTGAAGTCAAAGATGCACAAATTTAACTCAAGGAATGCAAGGATCCCAGGAAGTCCATGACAGACACCCAACTAGAAAAAAGAGTGCAACAAAAACAACTAAAGAGAGTTGATGCAATAAAAGAAATGTGTCTCATAACATTTCAAAGTCTTCATTCATGATGGCAAAAAAGTTGGTTTTTCCATAATATTCTTAGCTAAAGCTTGACAATGATCACAGTGAATTCCCTTAGAATTACCAGTTTATAGACAAAACCTTAAGTTTAAGGCTAAATTATGCGTACTGAAACTCATCACTCATTTCTAGCATTATATTTCACAAATAAAAAACAAAATGAGCCCTAGAACCACACTAGGTTTATAACATAGCTCTCACAATCTTATGGTAGAATAAATGACACAAAAGATCAACAACTAACATCTACTAAAAGGAACCCAAGATACATAAAGTTCCAACAATCAAAGTAGCAGCAATTAGACTCATGCATCGACAAGGATTAAACTTAAAACAGTCAAACACAACAAACTCTATAGCCCAAACCACAATCACTATTTTCTACGGGCTACGCCCGTTGTATATATATATCTTGCCTAATCAACACAATTTCTTGTGATAACAATTTTACAAAACATGTAAATTTCATTACAAACTAACAATTTATGAAAGTATTGATTTTTTAAATGTTCTACCTTGATTTTTTTCGGTGTCGAGCTCTCTCTTCAACATGTTGATCTTATCAGTTTGGGAATTCCTAACAGCTTTCCCTTGGACTTTTGCTTCAGCCAGCTCAATCTCAAGCATTATATGTTCCTTTTATAACTACTCATATTGCTCAATCTGGCTTTCTAACTCCGCTTGGACTATTAAAGAAATATCGGTCCTTTCTTTGCAATCATTGAAACATGCTTTCAATGTCAAAAATATTATTTTGGTTTGCATCCAACTTACTCCTAATTCTCCTCGCTTCTTCTTAGATTGGTGTCTAACCACTTTTTCCTCTTTTAATTGCTTCTCTTAAAACACAACTTTCTTATCTTTCTCCATTAATTGTTGCTCCACAAACTTTCTTAATTTCTCTTTAGTGAGGAGTTGCTCCTCGAGGGAGATCCTGAGAGTTTTACCGGTGCTCAATTCTACCTGGAGCTTTTCTAGTTGTTCTGTTAGTTCTTTCTCGTTGTTAATTTTTTTTCTCTTATCTAGTTCAATGGCTTGCAAAGTCCCAGATTCAAATTCGAGATTCATGGGGACAATTATGAATGATAGATTTCTTCATTTCGGGTACTTTTCAATAGTGATTAGATCCCTCAAACCATCTGATTTTTTTTTTATCAAAACCAGCAGCTTCTAGTCTTGTTTGATGTTTTCCATGATGACTTTTAAAACGGAATGGTCTTTAAATAACCTAGAGAATCATGATAGTTTGGTCATCCTCGACACATGTTGTATGCCCCCGAGCTGTCTAGCAACTAAGACGGGCATGTAACTAACATATCTAGTTATCAGAATTAAATGCACCTTGTAAAACCCGAGGAAAAATAAAGATCGCTTAGATTGCAAACTAACTACATGAAAAATAAAAGTGAAGAAATTCATGTATATGGTTAAATAAAAATGGAAATTCAGAAATTTTTGGATATAAGTTTCTGGACAAAATATTTCGAGACATTATAAATCAACCCGAAAATGTTGAGGGTTGGATTAAATTAATGAAAATAAACTAAAATAAAAGTTGTGGGGTGAAATTATAAGAAATGAAAAGAGGTATAAATTAATTATAAGAAGAAAAAAAGATGCGGGGGCCTAAATGCAAATAAAAAAAATTATAGAGCATAAATACTTCTATTCTCACCAAAAATCTGTAGCAATCGTAAGGAAAGAAAAGAGGGAGTTTTTTTTATCCATTCTTGCAAAATCAAGAGAGAAACACCAAAATTTCAAGAACCCATCCAAGATTAAGGGTTTATAGATGGAATAAACACTTGTGGGCAATGGATTAACAAGAAAAAATGAATAAGAAGAGAAGATGGAGGGCTAGCTGTCATTAGATAAGAAAGGAGGGAGTTGAAAATCTTCAACTTGTTGAAGATCAAAACCTTAATTTGTACCAGGTAAGGTTTTCTAAACATGATCTTATAAGTCATTTCAAATTCGATAATGAATTGATGTCTTGATGTGAGTTATAGATTAGGGTTCTTAGACTTGAATTGGGAGAAAAGTATTTGTTGTTAAAATTAAGTTAATTCATGTGTGGTATGTGATTGGGGATGTGAAACCATGATAATTTACCCAGAAAATGTAGTTTGTGAAAGTTAGGTGTGAAGGGAAGGGGGGTGACGAATCTGGACAAACTCGTCTCCTGAATTTTGGTAAGATTTCGGATTGGAGGATGAGGGAATTAGAACCAGGTTCCTTCATAGCAATTATAGTTTTGGATGTTAGCTAACTAAGGAAATTGGCCTTGCTCAATTTGGAGATGTAGAACTCCAGTTATGGGTTATCAACCGAGACTGGGTTATGACAGACCCTGTAGGGCAGTAAGTTTGACTTGTTGATGAGCAATTTAACAGTCTTAGACGCAGAACTGGGTTCTTCTTTCTTCAGAGAACTTGTAGCCACATGTCTTAGCTTTCCAACGAGACTAATCTCGCTTGAATCGGAGTTCTATAACTCTAGATATAGTTAAATATTTGAGAGAGGTCAGACATTAATAGTTCAATGTCTAGACAGTGACAGTTCGGGATTTAAATAGAAATAGTTCAAATATAAAGAAAGGAATGATAACTGTGGTTGGACAAAGAACGACAATATTAATGGGTGAAATGAAAAAAACGTAAAATATTAAGAAATGACTGAAAGAAAGACTTATTGGTTGTTGATATGGTTATTATAAAACATATCCTTGAGTGAGGAAAATTTATGAGATAAACCTGTGATTTGCAGGAGGGACCATATGCGTGGTGCAACAGCAGCAGCAGGGGAGCATGAGTAGAGCTTCTATTGCAGGTAGGTGATCCGCACCTATACTTTCTAGTTAAATTCTATGATTTAATATGTTATTGATGTGAGATGTGAATTACCGAACGTTGGATATTAGGAGAAATGAGGAAAGTTTATGTAATGATGCCGATATTTTTGATAGTATTCTGAATGTACGTGTATTTAGGGTGAACATTTGTTGTGTGAATTGCCAAGGGATGAAATTATCGTTGACAAATGAAATATAAAAAGTGTGATTTGGGGCGTGAACTAACATACATTTAGTGTATGTTAGGATCCCGGGTGAGGGGATCAATCATGTATTGGCTAACATACATTTAGTGTATGTTAGGATCCCGGATAAGGGGATTAAGATGTATTGACTAGCATACATTTAGTGTATATGAGGATCCCGGGTAAGGGGATCACCATGTACTAACTAGTGTTAGGATTCCGGGTAAAGGGATCACTATGTACTGACTAGCATACATTTAGTGTATGTTAGGATCCTGGGTAAGGGGATCACCTTGCATCAACTCCTACGTGGTAATGATGATAACAGTGAAATTGGTATCGGTAATGTGTTAAGAAGAAATAATTATAGGTGGTTTTATGAGATCTTAAATGGAGGTTGATAATGGAAGAGGAAAATGTTCTTAGTAGTTGAAGAAGAAAGAGTTTCCAATGAAAACCAAAAGGGAGAAGTTAATAAAATATGAATGCATGTCTGCCTTTTTAAATTGCTGGATATTTGTATTGCTATATTATTGTGATATTCATATTTCAATAATATGTATTTTTTTTTCAGGGCCATCGCATACATGATAGGAGTAGATTCTAGCTTGGGTTCATTTTTTGTAATTTAGGTTCTAGGGAGTATACCCTTGTATTTGTTAATATTACAACTTTTATATAACTCAATTTGTATAATTGATGTTTAAACTTGAATAGATGAATTTAAGTCTATAGTTTGTATAACCATGTTCCATGTATGCATGTTTATATCTTTATCCATCCATAATGATTATTATTGTACAATGTATATCATAAACATTGTAGTTGATATGAATGATGATGTTTGTGGGATTGAGACCCAGGATGATTGGGTTGAATTGAGTTAGGAGATGCGGTATATTAGAAGTGTAAACAGGTCGTATGTCGATAACATGGGACCTCCCGGTATAGGGGAGACTCCGTTGAAATTTTGGTAGACTTTAATACAAACACCATGAATAGATATAGAAAAAAAAAAGTAATCACTCTATTTATCAATTAACATGAGATGGTTGCTTTATCACGGATACGGGAATGTTACTATTGTCTTTGCCCACAACCCATCAGACAATCTGTTGTTCTCATCCACGAAGCTTTCCATTTAACTTCTCCTTGTGGAATTCTTTGAAGCTTGGCATCTGTAAATCCCGAGATAATCAAGGCTGGATTAAATTAAAGAAAATAAACTAAACTAAAAAGAAGTGAGGGCAAAACGAATACATTTAAATAAAATAGGGTTTAAATGCAAATAAGAATAATTATAGAGTATAAATACTACTCTTCGTACCAAAAACAGATCTACAACTATCATGAAGAAAGAAGAGAGGGAGTTTTGGTATCTATTTTTACAGATCAAGAGAGAAACACCAAATTTCAAGAACTCATCCAAGATTTAGGGTTATAGGTAAAAATAAACATTGGTAGGCAAGGGATTAACAAGAAAAAATTGAACAAGAAGAGAAGAGGGGAGGGTCGGCTGTCATTAGAAAGAAAAGGAGGGATCGAGACCTTGATTCGTATAGGGTAAGATATTCTAAACATGGTCTTATGAGTTGTTTTAAAGTCGATTATGAATTGATGCCTGGATGTTAAATTATAGATTTGAGTTCTCTAACTCCAGATATAGTTAAAAATTTGAGAAGAGGTCAGACAATAACAATTCAAAAACGACCAGTAACAGTCCAAGTGTTTGTTGATGAGTGATTTTGACTATCTTAGACGTAGAACTTGGTTCTCCTCAAATCATAGAACTTGTAGCCTCATCTCTTATCTTTCCAACGACATAAATTTTGCTTGAATTGGAGTTCTATAACTCCAAATATAGTTAAAAATCTGAGGAGAGGTCAGACAGTAACAATTCAAAAAAACAAACAGTAACAGTCCAAGTGTTTCTTGATGAGTGATTTTGACTATCTTAGATGCAGAATTGGGTTCTCCTCAAAATCATAGAAGTTGTAGCCTTATATCTTATCTTTCCAACGACATAAATTTTTCTTGAATCGGAGTTCTATAACTCTAGATATAGTTAAAAATCTGAGGAGAGGTCAAACAGTAACAGTTCAAAAAACGGACAGTAACAGTCCAAGTGTTTGTTGATGAGCGATTTTGACTATCTTAGAGGCAGAACTGGGTTCTCCTCAAATCATAGAACTTGTAGCCTCATGTCTTATCTTTCCAAAGACATAATGTTTCTTGAATCGGAGTTCTATAACTCCAGATATAGTTAAAAATCTGAGGAGAGGTCAGACAGTAACAGTTTAAAAACGAGGCAGTAACAGTTGGACAGTGACAGTCTAATTATAAAGAAAGGAATGATAAATAGGATTAGACAAAGAACGACAATAATAATGAGTGAAATGAGAAAAACATAAAGTACTAAGAAATGACTGAAAGAAAGACTTATTGGTTGTTGATATGGTTATTATAAAACATATCCTAGAGTGAGGAAAATTTATGAGATAAACCTGTGATTTGCAGGAGGGACCACAAGCGTGGTGCAACAGCAGCAGCAGGGGAGCACGAGTAGAGCTTCTATTGCAGGTAGGTGATCCACACATATACTTTCTAGTTTAATTCTATGATTTAATAAGTTATTGATGTGAGATGTGAATTACTAAATGTTGGATATTAAGAGAAAGGAGAAAAGTTTGCAAAATGATGCTGATATTTGGATAGTATTCTTAATGTATGTGTATTCAAGGTGAACGGTTGTTTTGTGAATTGCCAAGTGATGAAATTATAGCTGATAAAGAAAATATGAGAAGTGTGATTCGGGGCGTGAACTAGCATACATTTAGTGTATGTTAGGATCCCGAGTAAGGGGATCACCATGTATTGACTAGCATACATTTAGTGTATGTTAGGATCCCGGGTAAGGGGATCACCATGTATTATCTAACATACATTTAATGTATGTTAGGATCCCGGGTAAGGGGATCGAGATGTATTGACTAGCATAATTTAGTGTATGTTAGGATCTCGGGTAAGGGGATCACCATATATTGACTAGCATACATTTAGTGTATGTTAGGACCCCGGGTAAGGGGATCACCTTGCATCGACTCCTACAAAAAGATGATGATAACAGAGAAATTGATATCGGTAATGTGTTAAGCGGAAATAATCATGGGTGGTTTTATGAGATCGTGAATGGAGGTTGATAATAGAAGAGGAAATGGTTTTTAGTAGTTGAAGGAGAATAGGTCTCTAATAAGAACCAAAAGGGAGAAGTGAATAAAATATGAATGTATGTTGCCTTTTTAAATTGCTGGATATTTGTATTGCTATATTATTGTGATATTCATATTTCAATAATATGTATTTTATTTTCAGGACCATCGCATGCACGTCAGGAGTAGATTCTAGCTTAGGTTCTTTTTTTTTGTAATTTAGGTTCTAGGGAGTATACCCTTGTATTTGGTAATATTACAACTTTTATTTAACTCAATTTGTATAATTGATGTTTAAACTTGAATAGATGAATTTAATTCGGTAGTTTATATAACTATGTTCCATTAAGCATGTTTATATCTTTAACCATCCATAATTATAATTGTTGTACAATGTATATCATCAACATTGTGGTTGATATGGATGGTGATGTTTGTGGGATTGACACTCTGGATGATTGGGCTGAATTGAGTTGGAGATGCGATATATTAGAAGTGTAAACAGGTCGTATGTCGATAACTTCGAACCTCCCGGTATAGGGGGGACTCCGTCGAAATTTCGGTAAATTTTAATATGAAAACCATGAATATATATATATATATATATATATATATATATATATATATAAGAAAAAAAATTTCTCTATTTTCGGTTGACATAAGAGTGTTGTTTTTATCTCCAAGTAGGGGATGTTACATTTTGGTATCAGAGCTGAGGTTGCTATTCCAGGGATAGGAATGAGTATAAGGTTTTGAAATGTGGTTCAGGATAGTGAGAACGAGGCAAGGAGCCAGGACTGATCCATTCTCAGTTCGGGGAAGTGATCAGAGTCTTCATTATGAAAGTGATCTAAAATGGGATCCCTTGACAAACACTTCCTCTCATGTACCTGCAACATCAGTATACTCTGAAAGACGCGAGTCAGTGAGACTTCGAGATGATTTGTTGTCCCGTTAGGCTGGGGTAACAATGCCTGATGTATTAGACATAGCAGGAGAAAATATACCCCTATCAGTGGCATCGGTAGACGAAACGAACCCATTTTAGGATCCTGCTTCTATGGATCATATAGTGAGAGCTGTAGCAGCAGGAATGGCAGCGGGAGCCTCCAGTGTAGCTTCTAGATCAGGGGGAGTAGTCACCATAGTGCAGTGGGTGGGGTGTATGAGAGGGATGGGTTGTATGATTTACCATGGTGAAGAGGTTGCTGGGCTTAGGCTAAAAAAAAATAAAAAAAAAATGGAAAGAGTATAAATCAGATGTAGGTGCCAGAGATTTGACAGCTTTTATAGAGGGGTAAAACTATATATTGGAGGGTCAGAATTGAGGGTAGATCTTTTGCCGTTAGAGTTATATGATTTTGACTTGAATCTAGGCATGGCTTGGCTAAGTAAACATAAGACATAAGTGGATTGTTTCACCAAGACAGTGACAATCCAAGGAATAGGTGATAAAAGAGTAGTGGTTAAAGGGGAACAAAAAGATATTCCAAGTTGTGTAATCTTAATCTTGGTAGCTAGAAAGTTACTGAGGAAGGGTTGTTCTGTTTGGTTAGCCCTTGTAAGAGAGCTGGAAAGGGTAGTATAGATTTGGCTAGTATTCTCGTTGTGAGGGAGTTTCGAGATGTATTCTCAAAAGAGTTGCCTGGATTACCTCCCGTAGAGAAATTGAAGTTTCCATAGAAACCATTCCAGGAATTCCTTCTATAACCCAGTCTCCTTATAGGATGACACCTATGGAATTGGCTGAACTGAAGGTCCAGCTTCAGGAATTGTTAGATAAAGGCTTCATTCGGCCTAGTAACTCGCTCTAGGGAGTTTCGATATTGTTTGTAAAAAAAAAAAGGATGGCACACTTTGTTTGTGCATTGATTATTGTCAATTGATTAAAGTGATGGTGAAGAACAAGTACCCATTCCCCTGAATAGATAATTTGTTTGATCAGTGGAAGGGTGCTAAGAGATTCTTTAAGATAGAGCTAAGATCTGGATATCGCCAATTGAGAATTAAGGAACAAGACAGACAATTGACTGCATTCCAAACAAGATATGGACATTACGAGTTTTAGTGATGCCTTTTGGGTTAACCAATGCTCCAGCCATGCTTATGGACTTGATGAATCAGGTGTTTCAGCCTTACCTGGACCAATTTGCGAGGGTATTTATTGACAATATCTTGGTGTATTCAAGCTCTTACTTGGAGTATGAACAACATCTAAGGGTTGTGCTACAAACTATAAGGGAGAATCAATTATAGGCAAAGCTGGATACGTGTGAGTTTTAGCTCAAGGAAGTAATTTTTTTGGGCTATGTAATATCCGTAGAAGGAATATTATGGATCCAAGAAAGGTAGAGGCTGTTTTGAAATGGGAAAGACCTACCAACGTGATAGAAATCTGGAGTTCTTGGGTCTTGCTAGGTATTATAGGAGGTTTATTGAGGGGTTCTCCACCATAGCATCACCTTTGACTAAGTTGACCCGCAAAGAAGTCAGGTTTGTTTAGTCGGGAGAGTGTGAAGCGAGCTTTCAAGAACTGAAGGAAAGACTCATTTCTGCTCTTGCGCTGGCCCTTCTATCTAGACACAAGGGTTTATGGTATATAATGATACCTCAAGAAGGGGTCTAGGATGGGTGTTGATGCAACACGAGTGTGTGATTGCTTTTGCATCAAGACAACTAAAGTCGTATGAGGTGAATTACCCAATTCATGGCCTAAAACTTGCAGCAGTGGTGTTTGCCTTAAAAGTATGAAGACATTGTTTGTGTGGGTCACAAATTTTAATCTTTACAAACCATAAAAGTTTGAAGTATTTAATGTCACAGAGGGAGTTGAATATGTGACAAAGAAGATGGGTAGAGTTAATAAAAGATTATGATTGTGTGATTGACTACCATCCTAGTAAGGTTAATGTAGTAGCCGATGCATTGATTAGGAAGGGAAAAACAGTGATGAACGATATAGACATGCAAGTATAGTGGAATTGAATAAATTAGGCTTGCAACTAAGTGTAGGGCCTGAGGGATCACTATTAGCTTAGTTAAAGATCCGATCTATGCTTCGAGACAAGGTCGTGGTGGCTTAACAGGTAGATGAAAAAGTGAAGGATATCAAGGAGAGTGTAAACCAAGGTATCGAGAAAGCATTCCAAATCTTATCGGGTGGGCTAATAGTTATTGGTAGGCGAATTTATTTACCTGATCATAAGACTTTGAAGGATGAAGTATGGAGAGAAACTCATGAATCCCGATTTGCTACTCATCCTGGAAGTACGAAGATGTATTAAGATTTAAAGGAATGCTACTGGTGGCCAAATATGAAGAGGGAAATAACAAAAATTGTGTCAAACTGTGGGATTTATCAACAAGTAAGATAGAACACCAGAGACCTGCAGAGGATTTATAGTTATTATTGGTTCTAGAATGGAAATGGGAGGATATTTCTATGGATTTTATGACAGGATTACCTAGGGGAAAGAAGGGGAATGATGCTGTATGGGTGGTTATGGATTGACTGACAAAGTCTATTTTTGTTTTCCTATAAAAATGACTGATTCGGTGGATACGCTAGCAAAATTATATGTAAATGAAGTAATCAGACTTCATGGAGTGCCAATGTCGATTATGTCGGAGCGGGATCCAAGGTTCACGTCGAGATTATGGCCTAGTTTACAAAGAGCATTAGGGACAAAGTTGAATCTAAGCACAACATCTCATCTTCAGACGGATGGTGACACAACCAAAAGATTGATGTCTTCTCCCAAGTGCAGGAGTGTCAAAGTAATAAATAACCCGGCAAGACTAGGGTCGAACCACAAGGAGTAATAGTAATAGTAATAGTAATAGTAATAGTAATAGTAGTAGTAATAATAATAATACCAATAATACTATTAATAATGATAATAATAAAGATGATGAAGAAGAAGAAGTTGATGAGAACTTTGAGATGGAAGATTAATGTAAGGATTAAACAATGATAATAACAAATGTCAAGATTAGAGGATCCACTAATGGTATTTCAAACAAGTATAGTATAAAACTCTTATTATTCAATTGGAAACCACACACAAAGGAGGTTCCAATCAGATTATAAATTGTTATCATGATTACATTAGTTATCTTATTCGAATAATGCTAATACTTGTAAATGTTGTCATGCATTCATGATTATAACTTATGTTAACAACAAATCAAGTTCCTTTCATAGCTCAGGTGTCAGTTATACCATACAGTATGGGCTATGAAAGTGCCAAGTATTTGTTGTACTAAGTGTTATACAACATAAATCTAGATTAACCATTTAACAAGCAAAGTATTAAAAGTGAACAAGATAACAAATATAAAGCATATTAGTATCCAACATTAAAGTCCATGTTAAGTTTATATTATACTTA
>Ga0325403_1003746_pt1 | contig 13964 bp, 11 predicted proteins | sample PopdelMetagenome_19_FD_205665 | JGI IMG/M metagenome (GOLD analysis project Ga0325403, IMG submission 205665) | Populus deltoides microbial communities from Bellville, Georgia, United States - Xylem-PdKOR-R4 | ecosystem: Host-associated > Plants > Phyllosphere > Stem > Wood/Secondary xylem...
GTAGGTTGATTTTAGTGATTTGTTTTCAAGAATAAAACAAAATTGTTTCGATAACTCGTGAATTGATCTAACAATCTAGCATTCGGAGCATTACAACTATGAATTACTTCTATCAAGAGAAGGGATGAGCCTTGAATTCAGTTCTTAATAGAATGGCCAAAGAATGAAGAATAAGCTAGCTGTGGAGGGTGCATGCATGCTAAGCTCTTACTATCAAACAACGTGGTGAAAAACTCAAAATGACATGGAGACCAGGAAAGAAAACCAGGAGAGAGTTAGGTATTTCAAATCAAATGGAAGCGAGAGATCAGCAAGTCCTTGTCACAACGAGTTTCCCGAGTTCCGATTCTTTTGTGTGCTTATGTTGTCAAAGGAGAGAAGAAACAAAAAACTTGGAGAAAAAGGGAGTTAGTGTGCCTGGTCAGATCCATGAACGCAACCTGCAATTCGATACTCACCCCCCTTTTCAGTGTTAAAAGCATATTATTGCTAATCCTACGCAATGAGCAAGCCACTGGGAATTACCAACACTTGGTTAATATTGTAATGTGTATGGAACCACCTTGCTTGGCCTCTTGTCTTTTGTCAAAGAAGAATGATGAATAAAGGATTGTTACAGTGGAATCTTAACTAGGCTAAGAGTTCTTCCATAGAATTGACAGCACGAGCTAGCAGGTACAAGTTCCCTCATGTACTGTACTGTGTGACATCATTTGCTAGATGGATCGTGGAAGTAGAACTTGCAGCATTATCAAAACTGGATTCCTTTTAGATTAGCTTTCTCCCTCCTCTCCATTATTATGCATAGAATATGGCCAATAAATTCGAGGGAGATTCACTTTGTGATCAGATCTTGTTATTTTATAAGAACAAAAAGATTCCTTAATTGATATATAGTTATGATCAATAGGTGAAAATGTTGTAGTGGAAAAATGAGGGAAGACACCAAGTTCTAATTAGATGCTAGCCAACCCAAGAAACATTTCCTTACATTAAAAATCATCTTCAAGTGTTTTTACAAGCAAGCAAGAAAGGACCATTTAAACATCACTTTCTCTAGCCATACTATACTGGCATATATAAATTCAAAATAAATTAAATATTGAAACATACCTAGCATATATTTTGATGAATCTAATAACATGTCAATTTTTTTTTTTTGATTATCTCCCTAAATGGGGTGGTCCTGCAAATAGTTAAGAAACAGTAAAAAGGATCCGAAGAATTATGTGGAGAATCGTTGTCATCAGATGATGATGGACACTCGACTCAAGTGATTTCTGGTGTAGATTACATTATTTCAAGTGGGTTTATCCATCTATTTGATGAAAATGACTTCCACTACGCAATATGTCATGGTGTTTCCTACTTGGCCATCACGAAAGAAAGTTTGGGATTCTGATCTCTTCTGTTTTTGATAATGGGAAAGGACTATGGCTGGGGAGGATCGAGATCTCTCATCAGAGACTTGGGTTTCTCTCGAATCAAGCTCGGAAATCCTCCATTGGAGAATGAAATATATGCAGTGACCCATTTCTAAATATTCAGCTAGCTAGCAAGCAAGCTTCATGCATAGCAAGAATAAAATCACAAGTTGACTTGCTTGGTATTATGCGGCAAAGAATCTGTGATACAACGTGCAGCCATTTTATGACATTACATTTATATATGGAATATGGAATATTGAATTTTGAATGAATACTTTGATATTTCTTTTTTCTTGTTTTGATTAGCAAGAATCTGTCTCCTTCCTTAATCAGTACGTGATACATGTGTTTTAGCTAGGGCTAAAACCTATCTTCATGCATACATGCAGGGGCGGAGACGGGGGCTGCAGGCAGGGCCCTTACAAGGAATTAATTTTTTTTCCAGCCTCTCCCTTAATAATATTAATATATTTAGCCTAAATAATAAAATAACTAACACTTTGACCCTTTTTAATTCTATTTTTTTGATTCCGCCCCTGTATACATGCCTCTTATTCTACGTGAAATATACCAATATTTATACATTTCATGATCCAATTAATCACCTTGGTATGCAAGAAGAGAATCCAGAACACTTCAGAAAACCAGAAACTGACTATTTTTCTATAAAAGAAATGTTAAGTAAACCGTAATATTATCAGTAAATATTCAGTTTTTTGAGGCTAAATTATTATAAATTTGATAATTGCTAGGGATTATAAATTAAACTAGTACTTAATTGGAAAAAAAAAAGTGAAAAATTGGAGGACTTATTCTCAACAACTTGGCTGGTAGACTTTCAAGTTCGTATAATGCTTCTTGCTTGGGAAAAGTTCGAAACAAAATATAATTTATAATTAAGGTCTTAAGCTTCTAGATTAAGGTTTTAATGGAAGAATATTTAATTTTTTCCTAAAAAATATATATTATTATTCATTGATGCCTAGCTAGCTTGATCATGGCATCCGTATATCATCTCTCTCGAAATCAAACCTCAGTTAAATTAGAGTGTGTGTGTGTCCAAGAATATTTAAAGGCGATCGATTGTCAAGCTCACATGGTGAGAAAACTGAATTGAAAGCTAGGAGTTTGTTTCTACGTTTCAAAAGTGTTTTTGATAAAATTTAAATTTTTTTTATTTTTTTATTAACTTCAAATTAATATGTTTTTAGTGTTTTCAAATCATTTTGATGTGCTGATGTCAAAAATAATTTTTAAAAAATAAAAAAACATCATTGGCATGTATTTTGGCATGAAAAGCTATTTGAAAAGCAACCGCAACCACACTAACAAACACATTCTAGGGCCCCTCATGAGATTCAAAGAAGGTTAATTTTGATGGACTTCGATTCTTTAGTTTTTATAGCAAACATTAAATCAGTTCTCGAATTATTTAATGATTCTCAATTTTAGTTTATTATAACTTTTAGTTAATTTTTTTTATTGATTCTTTAATTAATATTTTTTTAATTATATCTAATTTTTTTACAATTTTTTAGCCAAAAAATTGTAAAACAAATTTAAAGATCAAACCCAGAAGGAGATAAATCAAGAGAAGGGAAGGGAAGGATTTCCAAAGTACGTAAATTTGTTGGTCCACTAAATTACTCTTTGCACTTATAGAGAGTTTGAGCTAAAAAAAAAAACAAATACTCTCTTAATTAAGAAGCCTAATTTTACATTAGTGATTATCAATTTAATTTATAACCTAACGTAGGTAATATAATTACTTCTCTATCCTACGACTAACTACTAGATTTAATCCTCTTAATATCTGATTGATTATGATTCTAGAGTTCTATCTAGGTTAAAAAAAATAAAAAAATAAAAAATTGTGGGTGCCTTACAATTAATTCCTCCTGCAGCACACTCAAGAAAGTTCATATCATGAATAAATGACCTTGGTTTTTGAAGACTTTCTCTGGAAAAATTGTTTTTGTTTAGTATTAATTGCAGTAATTTTTGTTTTTGAGTGTATATCAAAAATATGTTTTATTTAAAAAATATATCAAAATAATGTATTTTTTGTGTTTTCTGATGAAATTGACGTGTGTAATGAAAATAATATAAAAATAATAATAATTATTTTAATGTATTTTCAAGCGAAAAGTACTCTACACTACAATACCAAACACACAATCGATTACAAAAAAATAAAAAGAAAGAAAAACACTCCGAGCAACACAAATATTTTTGCGTTATAACGTATTTCTTAAGATGCGTTTCAAATTACTCTTCACTTAAAAAAAATATTAAATTTATGCATTTTGAGGTGTTTGTGGATAATCTTGATGGTATTAAAAATAAAAATACTAAATAAATATTATTTTTAACATATTTTTAATTAAAAATATTTTTAAAATATGCTACAGTACCAAAAACACAGATCGAGACTTATAATGCCCAGTGGGGGAGGCAAACGCCAATAAATAGCTAGCGATACATAGGTCCCAAGTGGCAACCTCCACTAGCTAGCCAAAGTTTATCTAATACATAACATTTTGATCAAGAACCCTCGTTTCCATTTCCATAGAATGGGAATCTGTGGTAGTGATTTTCTTGTCAGCAACCACAATATCCTTGTACTCTAATGCTAGGAAATTGGAGAAATTTAAGATGGAGAAGAAACAAACTAAATTAAAGCAATATTGCATATATAGATCAAAGATCTTTAATTATACTTTTTAATGGTGTCCAAATTGTATCTCACCATGGCATCATCAAGACATGAGATCCTATGCTTTCTTTCATGTGGAATCAGATGCAAGAACATGGCTGCAATTAAGATTCTGAGGACATATATATAGCCAGCCAAGGACTGATCAACTAGCTAGCTAGCCCTCCACGAATTAATACGTATAAAAATAAGTCAACCACTGGTATTCGTTCTTTAAGTAGTGGAATCTACATCAGATGTCTGCAACTCTGCCACGTTTAAATCATACCAGTATCAGAAATTTATGATCATCAGTGAGACACAGTGACAAGATCTTTGTAAAAGAGATTTAGTCTGTGATTCATGAAAAAGCTAGTGTATGATTCGAGAAACGGTGGGATATAAATGTGTTTTTTATCGCGAGAAGTCAGTAATCTAAATTACGCTGTAGATTTATCTTACTCTTATCATATTCATATGATCATGATAAATACGAACATTAATTATCGCACAATATCTTATAAAAACAGAGTAAAAAGAGGAAGAAACACAACAAAACCCCATATTTATATCACTTTAAAAAAGATCATAACAAAAATGGGGGATTCAAAAAGGACAAAAAAATAATGCCAACCCCCGGCCATTTATCACATCATCATCAGGCTCTTGGCTCCTGGTTCTCTTTGATTGGAAGGCCTGGTAGGGCCATGGGCATGCTCATGGCCGTTGCAGAGAAATTGCTGATGGCGGGTTTTGCTTTTTGCAACTCAACTTCATTTGCTTCAATATCTTCTATCACAAGCATTGAATTGCCATTTCCTTGAACACCCTTTACTGGTTCTGGTATCTCCTCAGGGTCGAATATCTCCATTTTCTCCTTGTGCTTCCCCCACAGGACTGAGTATAGGCCTATGACTATCAGGAATGAACCAACAATACTGCACCACACCAAAGCACTTCAGCTAATTAGTTGTAAGTAAATTAATTAAGGGAAACCATTTAAATAATCTAAGAATTCAATGGTGATAATCATGTAGTATAATTAATACTAAATTGGTATTAATAAAATAAAGAATTTTGTACTTCATGAATCGAGACTTATGAGTAAAAAGTGATCACAACAATATGCTTCCCTATATAAAGATGCTATGCCAGTTTGGATACTACCAAGGAATAAAGGGTATGTAGATGCATGCATGCATGATAATAATAATAATAATAATTAAAAAAAATATTAAGTGAAAGGAGGAAGATTACCCTCCAAGGAATATCTTTTCTGCCAAGATGAAGGAGCCCATGATGGCTACAATGATCATCATCAAGGGGCTAAAGGCAGTAGCAAAAACTGGACCTTTCTTCTTTATCACTATTCCTTGGACATAGTATGAGATGCTCGATGTCACAATCCCCTAAACATTGGAAAAGAAGTAAAAAAACAGCGCATAACCTCGTCAATATTTCCTAAACAAATCTCAAAGACGAAAGGTGTGTGTGTGTAGAGAGAGAGAGTTTTACAGCATAGGCAGCAGCAAGTAGGTTCATGTCCCAGCCAATTGCCCAAACAGAGGGCTTGTGCTCCATCACAAAAGTCACAGCAATAGCTTGTAGGGTTCCAATGAAGCACACAAGTGATGTGAGAGAAAGCTGGTGGTTCTTGTATGTCTTCAATGCTTTGGTCTATCATGTGATCATATAGATTAATTACTTTCATGAATTTGTAAAGAAAAAGAAGAAAAAATCATAGGACCCTTGCGGATCTTCTTTTCAGTTCTTGCATCATCACTTACTTGCAAAACAAACAAGGAAGACCAGGCAAGAGTAGCAATGATAAGAAAAATGGAGCCCTTAAACCAGTCTTTGTCGGTTGTTCCTGTGGTATCAGTCACAAAGGATTTACGTGGATGGATATGCTTAGACCACAGCATCTCTACAACAGGACCCTTGTACAAGGTCATCAACATTGCCCCAGCAACTGTCACTGCAGTTCCCACCAGCTTTGCTTGGCACCTCACTTTCTTCATGTCCAGTTTCTCCATCCTATGTACACGATAACAAATCCAGAATCTCCTTAATTATAGAGAATCCTAACATCAATTTAACAGTACTGCCGAACAAGAATCCTAATAAAGTCATAGCAGGAAGCATGCTGGTTTGATATGCTTACCGGAATATGACAGCCATGACAAATGTCATAGCAGGAAGCATGTTGCTCATTGCACAGGAGAAAGTTGGTGAAGTAAACTTCAGCCCAGCATAGTAGAAGTTCTGGTCTATCACAGGTCTATCAAATGAAAATAAAACTTGATTTCAGCGCCAAGGCACATAAAGCATATAGCATTTGTAAACCATGCCATGATTAATATTGAACAAGAAATGTTTAGCATGCAAGGACTAACCCAAGAAGGGCAAGGACAAATATCTGCATGAAAACAGGGAAGGTGATCCTCGGTTGCATTTTCCTGAAATGCAACAGATATTTCGTAAGGATAAAAGAAGAAACATGAAAGTTATGGTCAAATACTAAACAAAAACCATGTATGGGTCTTGATTTAAACCTCTCAAAAATCAGAGCAAATGGAGCTATGACTGCAGTGGCAATGGCATGGCGATAAACCACGAGGACATAGTGGCTCATACCACGGTTAAGTGACACTTTTGTTATAATATTCATGCCGGCATAACCAAACTGTAAAGAGATCATGGCAAAGTAGGGTTTTGAACTCTCAAGGAACTTGCTGCAACTCCCTAGGTTCTTCATTTTCCTTGGACACAGATGGGATTCTTTTAGCTATAGTAGAAAGGAAGCTGGAAGAGATCGAGGAAGGATACAACTCGAGAAGGTTGTGTTTCTCCCTAGGAAAAAACTAGTTAGCAAGTCACGTATTTATAATAGAGTTGAGGGAACTTTCTCTTTTGCAAGAGCATAGATGTGAAAATAGTGCATTTAAATTGAAAAATAATAAAATAACAATAATTCTAAAATAAATTTGGTTTAATATCCGGATTAACTTAAATTAACTAAAATGTTTTAAACCTCTAAAACTATTAGTAAAAAAAAAAGACTTTTTCATTTACTCAATCTAAATTATAATAACACTTATGACCTGTTTGTTTGTTGGAAAGTAATTTTTTTTTAAGTGAATTCCGGGAAAGTGAATTATTTTCTGATATTTGGTAGTGTAATGGAAAATAAGTTGGAAAATACTTTCTAGTGTTTGGTTATGTCATGGAAAGAACTGGAAAATAACTTATTAATGTTTTATTTTTTTTCAAGTTTATTAAAATAATGAGGAACAAATCTTACAAATTTAAAAGTTGAATGTGAATGAAATTGAAAAAAAAATATAATTTCATAAATTATCTCAAATAAAATAAATAATAATCAAAATAATAGAGATTAAATCTAAAAAATAAAAAAAATTGAAAGATGAAGAAATTAAAATAATAATAATTAAATTTTCATAAATTATTTCAAATAAAATAAGTAACAATCAAAAGAATAAGGATCAAATTTGATAGATAAAAAATTTCAATTAAAAAATGATAAGGGAAAAGCAAATAACAATTATAAAAACGAGGACCAAACTTATTATAAAAATTAAATTATGAGGGATGAAATTGAAAAACAAATATTCAAAATAAAATATATACAGCAATCAAAAGTTTGAGGATCAAATTTAATATAATCAGCAAATAATATAACATTTCTAAATTTTTCACAACTTCCAGAAAGTGTTTTCCGCCCAAAATAAAAAAAAAATACTTTCCTGGAAATCAAGCTAAATTTTCTTTTGACTGGAAAGTGTTTTCTGTTAATTGGAAAGTGTTTTCCATTAATCAACTTTTTTTAATGACAAACAAACATAAAAAAATTTAGAAACTAATTTTGTAAAAACCACTTTTCAGAAACAAACACTCCATTAAAAGAAAATCATAATTATCCATTAATTTTTGTTAAAATACTTGATGTTTTTGGCGCCGAGAGGGAAAGGGCTAAGGTGGGGTACGCGTGGCAGCAGTGAGTAGTGAGTATCTGAGTCACCTTCCTAAATGGTTGGTGATGTAAGGCCACAGTGCCTTATAATTGGAGGGCAATTTTTCTTTTTTGATAGATTGTTAGAAAAGAAGAAATATATATATATATATATATAAAGGGAAAGTGGGGGGGTGGGCTACCTTGACACCCATGGAAATTTTCCCAAGGCTATAAATGTCATGGGCAGTGAATATCAAATCAAGACCGTTGGATCAATGGACCTCCCAAAGTACATCATTCATTTTTCATGGCAAATCAAGAAGTAGTTAATAAGTATAAGATTCATGGTTATCAACATGGGAATCCAGTTATTCATGCATCTTAATTATGGGTGACGACGAGTCTTTAATTAAAATATTCTTTGCCTAACTTTATATGCTTTTTTTTCTTTTTTAATCTTTAAATCATAGTTACAAGAACAATATCCCAATTTATAATTCAATGTAAGATTCAGGTTACGGATTTAATAAATAAAACCATAAGTGAGCAAGTAAATACAAACCTACTATTATTTTTTAATTAAAAAAAACTAAAATAACATTATTTTAGATAAAAATTATTAAATAAATAAATTATTAACCGAGCCAACCTCCCAGCTATTAAAAAACAAATCCAACTTATAGTAGATTTATGATTAATTAACTTAATTTGTTTGGCCGGATTTAATAACTATACTTTAAATGCATTGAAGTGGCTTCAATGAATCGAATATAAGTCAGTAAAATACCACTGCGTAGCTAGAACAGAAATTGATTCTCAAAGCGGTCAGAATTCCATTGAAGTTTGTATATATAGATAACCCTAATATATACATCTCCTCTGTTAATTTCTTCTGCCATACAGCAGCTAGTTCACATGAAAGCAATATTTACATGAAAACATTTAATCTTATAGTATTGAAGGAATATTTCAGCAATTACGATTTGAAATTTTCATTAAAAGATTTCATGTTCGTTAATATAATATTTATGGAATATTTACCTGATTATACTTTCATATTTTGTACCAAGCCTCATCAGCCGAAAACTTGGATTACGGGTTTAGCGGTTCAATTTATAAAGGTAAGTGGAACGGTGTTATTCTAAATAAAAATTAAAAAAAATAACTAGACCCTGTCTAGGTTTGACTAGATTAATCACAATCTCAATCCAAAAAATTCCAATCCCGTCCAGATCCAGATCTTGATCAACATGTCAGTGGCGAGACCTGCTGAGGCCGGTCAGATTTCATAGCTATGATCAAGACTAATCAATACAATATTTCGGCTGATAAAATACAGTAGGAGAACATCTGCGTGCAACACTGTGAGCCTGATATTACTGGGGATCCCTCCTCCTAGTTACTTTTTTGAAGACACCATATATTCCCATGAATCTCACATGATATGATCAGTAGATGGAAGAGAAATGGAGAGCCAATTTGCAATTTTTTTTATTCAATATCCCCTCGTAGACTGTGTAACGAAAGCATATATTCTGACGGCTACAACTTGTTTTGTATTGTTGAATTCGTATCAGCAATGTTTGTCCTAATTCGATTCAACAAAGAAAAATGTTTTCTTTCCCCTCCCCCTAAATTTCTGAATAGAATAATGCTTTGCCAGGTTAACCCCCTTTTCATAATTCCTTGGTGGCACTTCTTAATCTAGCTCAATATATATATATAATGGAGATTTTGCATGTACAAGGAAGCATCCTAGAGTGGATTTTTTGTATTTAAATGGTCAAAATAAAGGTAATCTAGAGTATTTGGACTTAGTATATATATATATAGTTCCCTTTTTGTTGAAAAAAATACATATGATTGTTCTAGCTTTAACATATGCTTAGATTTGTTTGTCTGAGATACGAATTGGGATGGGATGATTTTTTTTCTAATCTAAAAAAAAAATTAAAATGATGATAAATTGAGTGAACTCGGGTTAACTGACCAACTTGCGATCCGAGATAACTTCAAAGATAGGAAAGGAAAAAAAAAATAAAGTTTAAGGCCCTATAGTCTAATCTTAAATGATGAAATAAAAAAATTAAAAAAATAAGGCCAAAGTTAAAAAACTGAGGATCACTATAGTTTTTTTTCTTCTTTGTTCTTCTCTCCTCTGTTTGCCCCTTCTCTTTTTGTATGCCCCTTCCTCTTCGTCTTTTTTTTTTTTCCCTCCTTGTCTCCCTTATATTTATAGGTGAAAACCAGGGGAGAGAGAGGCAGGGGTGGCTACTGTGGTGCCACCCCTCCAACATGTGGAAATTTTTGGGCAAGTGGGGGTCCTTGGTCGGCGTCTTTTTGAACTAAAAGAAGGAAGAAAAGGCGATGAAAATACAAGGGAACACAACTTCCTTCCCTTGTTTCTTTGCACGTCCGAGGGAATAAGAAAGTCTGCAATGCCGTTCAAAATGGCACCATTTCGAGCTTTTTTTATGAACAGTGTATGAAACAGCGCCGTTTCATTTAAAAGGAAAAGACGGCAAAAACTTATGTCAAAGTCCAAATCTGTCTTCAATTTGTAATTTGTTCAATCAAGCCTAAATTGCAATTTTGATTTAAAAATCAATGCAATTGCATCCCTGTCAAAAATCAAACAGCTGTCCTAAAGTTGGCCGCCTTTTTCACTTTAGTCCTTGGTCTTGAATTTATGCAATTTGACCCTTAATTGAGCAATATACTTCTAATTTCTTCAATTTGGCTCCTGATTCAGTTTAATTACAGCCTCTCTATTTACGTGCCTTTTCCAGTTTGGTCATTGGTTTCAGATTTCTTCAATTAAGTCCCTAATTGGCTATCAAACTTCAATATTTATGCAATTAAGCCCTTGCTTTTACCAAATTAACTCTCAAAAATTATAATTTCACCCCATAACTTTAAATTTTCCAATTAAAGTCTAAATTGACTTTAAAATCAATTTTTCTTGCAATCAAACCCTCCATAAATTCAATTAAACCTTCAATAAAATTTAATTGAGTCCATAAATATCTGATTTTGAACTTTTCTTCCTCAAATTGAATTTTCTTTATCAACAGGGCTCTCATCAGTCAACAAAATACTATCAAGTTTTAATCTTTGTATTTTTAAACCTCCTCAACCAATTTTTAGTCATTTTCTAGGCGCTTTGACATCCCCTTCTCACTGCTATTATTTTTTATAATATTTTTTATTTTTTTAAGAGAGAAAAAATATGAATTGGGAAATAACTCAAAAATGAGTTATGACATATATATCTATATATAATATCTAAAAATCTATTTCTCAACCCATTATGATCTAAAAACACCTAATAAATATCCTTGGAATATATATATATATATATATATATATATATATATATATTATCAACTCAAAAAACCCCAAAAAATCAAAAAATACAAAATCAAACTAGTGAAAAATCTTTCTCCCGAACCTTGTTTACTTTTCCAGGAAAAATGAAAATTAAATGATACATCAATGAGACCTCCTTATCGACCCCGTTAACTCCAAGATAGGCCTTTTTATCGTTAGAATATGGCCAATTGATGATTTTCTTTTTTTTTACACCATAATTTAGTGATTCTTTTTTTCTTCTTTTACACCAAGGGATTGAAAAATAAACAAAATAAAATTTTAAATCAAAACTAAAATTTCAAAAACTACAAAGACTGCAAATGAAGAAAAAAGAAATTAATTATGTGGACTTAAAATTACTTTTTCACATGAATTTAAGATTAACCACATGGTTTCTCTATGTTTTATATGTTGGCTCTTTTTTATTAGAAGTTTTCTTTTCTTAACAAATTCTTAGAAATTGATTATTAATTGGGTCATAAAAAAAATTAAGAATAAAATTGAAAAAAAAGAATTGCGTTACCGTGGACTGCTAACATCATTGTTTTTTTTTATTATTATATTTTGTAATTGCAATTATAATTTAATTAATTTACGGGATATCTTAGTATCTGTTTTATATATAAATGTTAGTAGGATCTTTTGAGATATTAGTTTAAGCATGCAGGCCACTGTATACACTCAATCAATGTATCTACTTTTAAGTCAATATTCACGACTAGGAATTAATTATGAGTCGAATATAAAATTAAAAAGTATCCAAACATAAGAGAAGAGAAGGAGAAGGTTTTTTTAAGGCTTTTTCTTCGAGAGTGAAGAGAAGAGAAGCAATCCACACACACACAATTATCAGTACTAGATCTTTGTTTTCTATTATACATACTGGAAGAAGAAATATATCCATGATCTGAACCACTTGATAATTTTTTTTTTTTTTTAAAAAAACATTTATGTGTCAACAAAAAGCCCTAAAAATGGTATCCGTATATATATATATATATGCTGACGAAAACGCCTTCGGTGCAAAAAGGAGAAACTCCCCACATCTCAACTTGTTCTCCCAAACAAATCTAGTGGAGCACCAAAATAACATTAATGGGCGTCTAATCATCTAAAACGATTCCTCACCTTAGCCAAAGCTAGCATGCAGGACAGTCCAATCCCACAAAATGGAAATGGGAATTCAATTATGAGATCTTCAAGGGCCGTGGTGTGCTCTTACATATGATTCATCTAATCATAGCAATATATACCGTGTATACAGCTACATTTGTGAGCTGACTCGAAATCCAGCAGATTTACCTCTTATCTGGCTAAATGTTATATATATATATATATATATATATATATATATCCTAGTCAACCCGATTAAAAATCAGTTGAGTGTTAATTTTTTTAAAAAAAACATCTCATTTTAATTTTATACCAAGCTGGGATCTTGAATTAAAAGGAAAAATTAGGGTTGGAACTTTGTTTTGGACAATTGTAGTTAATAAGAGAATAAATAGCTCTTGGCTGCGTGACCTTGCTAAGGGGCGAGTAGCTAGCTTGTAGTCCTCATGCTCCACTGTAGAAAATTTTTCATGACAGGACTCGAGTGCGAGTGCGAGTGCGAGTGCCAGTGCAGATGCAGGGAGTAGTGGGAGTTATGACATGTCCCACTAGGCATATGTGTTGGGGCTTCTGAGACAGTTGTGGAAGAGAGAAGGTATTCTTGTTCTTTCCCCATCTTTCTTTTCCTCTGTTTAATTCCTTTTAATTAACTTCAATATTTTTTCCTGTTTTCTCATCCTCCATCTCTCCCCCCTCGGAGATATTTCAGATTGTCAAGTCTATTTTATCTACCCATAAAAATGTAATCAAGATGATTACTGTAGAATTATTTTCACATCTAAAAACTTAAGCTGCTAAAAACTTAAACCGTTAGGTGGGGTTTCAAGAATAGTTTTATGTTACTCTCTAATACATCATAAAAGTTTTATATTATTCTCTAACATATTTTTTCAAGGAAAAATTATTTGGACTTTAAACTTGCATAAGTCCACACTACTTTATGTTTAATCTTTATTATTAAAAAAAAAATAAAAGTGCTGAGATTTGAACTAGTGATCATTTAGTTGATAAAATTTTGATACCTTATCAAAGAACGTTCATCTTAACCTAAAAAGTTTAGCTGTTAAGTGAGGTCCAAGAATGATTTTATATTATTCTTTAACACACCTCTTTCAAGTAAAAAGATCTTTGAGCTTAAAATATGCACATGCTTATACTATATTGTGCTTAATTTTTATTAATTAGAATGAAGAAAATAAAATTTAAACTTGTGATCATTTAATCAATAAAGTTTTAATATTTTATCAAATAATTATTTTAATCCAAAAATTTAAATTTTTAAATAAGATACTAATATTAATTTTATATTACTCTTTAACCACTAGTATATATTAATATGAAATTGCATTACAAAACTTGGATTGCAATCATTAACTTTTGA
>Ga0325403_1003748_pt1 | contig 13963 bp, 17 predicted proteins | sample PopdelMetagenome_19_FD_205665 | JGI IMG/M metagenome (GOLD analysis project Ga0325403, IMG submission 205665) | Populus deltoides microbial communities from Bellville, Georgia, United States - Xylem-PdKOR-R4 | ecosystem: Host-associated > Plants > Phyllosphere > Stem > Wood/Secondary xylem...
CACATTTATTTGAAATTGAACAACAAATAAAAAAATAACTAAAATTCAACAAAATAATGCAAAAATTATTTCAATAACAACTAAAATTCAACACATTTATTAATTCATAAAATTATTAAACGCATAAAAGTGAACAAAAATAATGACAAAAAAAGCAAAACTTAATGCAAAAAAAAAAAAACACAAAAGGAAGAAAAATGAATGAAAAATTCTTACCTTAATGGTGTGTTTAATTTCGGATAATAAAAAACCAAAAGAGAAGAAAAGTGATTGTAAATCTAAAAAATAAGAAAAATAAGAAGAAAAATGAAAAAAAGGCAGCATACCTGAGGATGAGAAGAGAAGAGAATGCTTGATTTCAGCTGAGAAAGAGAGAGAAATGACTTTGTGAGAGAAGAAAAAAGAAAAAGACGAAGCCCTGTCTGTACTGATTCTGGTCGTTTAATTTAGTTTTACCAACAAAATTATTGATAAAACATAAAACATTAATATTTTTAATATTTCAATCGATGATCCCATTTGTAAACTTAAATTGAAATTTAATGGTGTTGGTATCTGGGCGCTTTTTACCAACGGAATCATAGATGAAAAATTAAATATTATTATTTTTAATATTTTTTTTTGTGATTCCATTTGAAAGTCAAATGAAAATTTTTAACTTGCACAAAAATCTTCAGAAAGCCCTCTTATATTACCGATGTCTTTTCATTCTATCAGTGATGTCATTGGAAAAAAAATGAACAGTCAAAAGAACATTAATTATTAGCGCATTGAGAAGTGAACAATTCTCATAGTCACTGGAATATACCAACGAGCACATTCAGTGGGTATACCTATATGTGATAAACACCCTGAACAATGTCAGAGAGAAGGGAAACAGTTCTCATAATAACTGAAATATACCGGTAGATATATTTTATCAATATACCCATATGTAATGTAAGTCTGTTGGTATTTCTATCAATAAAAAACAATGTCTGATGCCAAATTGTATATGTATTCCCTATTTATTCATCATGCAAATACTTAAATTCATAGCTGCACACACAATACAATAACATCGGTTCATATCATAATAATAAAATAAATATTTCGTTGTCCTTCAATAATAAATTAACATTATTGTCATTGCATTGAAGTGAATTTTATCTATAAATATTATATTATAGTTTATGGCATTACACATACATGTTGTGCAGATTAATCAGAATTGTCTTCTTCTTTGTCAATTGACTTGTCCTATCTTCATCACAATCTTCTACATTGATTTCGTCGCTATCATCTTCATTGACTTGTGTATATCCACTGGAGCTCCAAACATCATTCAACTCCTCAACGTTAACATCAACAAAAATATTTTTGGCGATGCAAAAATTTGAATTTTCTTGTAACTCATTAGATGGAGCAACTCGATATAGATCAATTAACTCACCATGTTGAAAGACATCATCTCCCACAGTTAATTCATCATTGCCATCCTGAACAACCTGGACACAACCCTTGGGTTTGGTTTTCACTACGAATAACCAATCAACTCTTGAACGATCCTTTCTAAAGGAATAAGTGTATGTGTGTGTAATAAACTTCTTGGCATTGCTTAGAAAACAAAGACATCATCGATGGTGTAGAGTCTAGTCTTTGAATTAATTTCGACCAAACCATAATGGAGATCTACTCTAATTCCTCTATCATTGGTGTCATACCAATAACATTTGAATAAAAATACTCTATTTTGCTCTCTATGATATTGCAATTCAATAACCTCTTCGAACTTCTCATAGTAGTCAACTTTAAACTCATTAGAAGTCGATCCTTTAACATAAACTTCATTGTTATATGTATTTCTACTTTGTTCATATTCTTCAGTATGAAACACATGTCCATTGATAAAATACTCGTTATAGCACTTTACCTTTCTTTTAGGACTTAAACTTAGTAAAGACAAAGTAACATTAGCATTTTCTCTTAATTGATAAACCTGGTACATGAAGTATAACCATGAATAGTTAACTAGAAATGCATGATGAAGCAAGACAAAAAATTCAATCTAAAAAAAATATAGAAAATAGCGACACCCTATAATGCTCTCAACTAATATAACAAATATCACAATTGAGGAATCAGATTTATTGTCTCGATCTAATAAGAAGTCAAAATGGGAGATAACATTAGCCTGAATATGGATGCTAATGGATGGAATTCACAACAGAGAGTAGCTGGAGGAGTAAGTTACAAAGATTCTTTACTTAGTTCTTCTTATTTACCTCAAGATATGAGTGTAGAGGCGACAATCAAGGAGTGCATCTCTGAGGATGAGGAGGATGAAGATGAAGATGAAGAGGACTACCCAGTGATTAAACTTTCAGTTAAGGAGAATAAGAGAATTAGGTCCCTATAGAGGCAAACCATGATTGTTAAAGTTATGGGAAAAAGGGTGTATATGTATTTTGGATTAAGCAACTGAAGACCTTGTGGAAAATACAAACAGATCTGGAATTAGTCGACTTGGGGAATGATTTTTTTCTCGCTAAGTTTACTAATGAGGTCGACAAAGAGCATGCACTATATAATGGTCATTGGATGATTGCTGGCCGTTATCTAATAGTTAGAACGTGGCATCCAAATTTTAATCCCTATGAGGCAAAGATCGACAAAGTTGCTATATGGGTTAGATTATCAGACTTAGCGATGAAGTATTATGATACTTCGGTCTCATGGATTATAAGAAACAAAATTGGAAAAACATTAAAGGTTGATATAGCCACTTTAATCAGCATAAGGGGGAATTACATAAGAATTTACGTGGAAGTAGACCTTACTAAACCTCTACTGGCCAAATTTAAACTACAAAAAAGAGTCAGACGAATCATGTATGAGGGGCTCCACCTAATCTGTTTCCATTATGGCCAATATGGTCACAAGCAGAAGACATATCCATACTCAAAGATGAAGGTACATGATGGGAGAGATGCTAATATTTTATTAGGTAGGAATACTAAACAATGCCCAAGAATAGAGGGCCCGATCTTAGAAGTTGATCCAGTTACAAGACTAAAGATCATAAAGAACTATGGTGACTAGATGATAGCACAACAGAAAAGACGACAACAAAATTGAAAAGGAGAAGTTATGGTGGCGATAAAGAAATGTGATGAAAGGCGACGTTACCCCGTGAATTAAGGAATTAATTCAGTTCCTATAGTTATGAATGCTAGCCAACCAAGATCTTTATTTTTTGCAATTTTAAACAACAATTATGGGATAATAAAAATAGAGGAGATCTGATCGTTACTACTAAGAAAAGTCATAGAGATGGGACGATGTCTAATAAGGGTAAGAATGTGGTTATAAACTTAGATAATGAGGCAAAAAAAAAAAAAAAACCCTTTATGGCACCAAGCCAAAAGTGAGACTCTGAAGTAGAGGGGAATTATGGGTCTAAGGCCCTAGAGAAAAACAATTTGTCTTATTCTAGAAGTAATGCAGATAGTCCTTCTATGAATGGGACGGTTAAGACACGAATTAGCCTAAAAAACATTAAACTTGAGTGTTCGAACGAGACTTATGAGAAAAAAAACATGTATGGTTGTAAGTGTCCTCCTTAATGTTTCAACTCATATTCCAAGTGGGATGCCAAGCTATTTCTAGTGTGAGATTCGAAGAGAAGAAAGAATTACACTACTTCCCCACAGTGATGATATGGCTACCGGTAAGTCAGATTCAACTCTACCTCGGCAAGCCTGTGATGAGTCCAAAGCTGCTGATCCCTCAGATAATGTGGTTTTGATAGAGGATGATAGTACCGAGGAAGAAGAGGATATTGTCTATAACGATAGTAATTTTCCCGAAGAGGAAAAGATGGTTGAGGATAGAGCTTTCCAATTAGTATGAAGATGCTTCCCAAGGATCTTAAGTTCCTTTCTCTTTTTACTTAATTATATGGGTTTTATGTTTTGGAATTGTAGAGGAGCGGGTAATTCAAAATTTAATGCAATGGTGCATGATACAAAAAACATTTATGATTTTGATATTTTAGTTGTGGTAGAACTAAAGGTGAGTGGGGTAATTATAGATAGAATTGTTGATAAATTAAAGTTTAATTATAGTTATAGAGTTGAGGCTTAAGGTAGATTTGGGGGGGATTTAGCTACTTTGGAATAATAATAAGTTTGATATTAACATTCTCAGCTCATCTATTCACTATATTCATGGTGTTGTTGATGAGGGTAAAGATTATGCCTGGCTATTTACTATTGTTTATGCCAATCATAATGCATTTAAAAAAAAAAAAACAATGTTTTGAGGAAGTGGCTATCCTGATAAGACATATTGTCTAACCTTGGTTGGTAGTGGGAGACTTTAATGACATCTTTTTAGCTTCTGAGAAGGTAAGAGGGGTAGAAGTAGATCTGGGAAGATGTATTAGATTTGGGAGATGGGTGCAAGATTGTGGGTTGATAGATTTAAGGAGTTATGGTCATAAATTCACTTAGAGAGGAGCTGAGGGTTTTGGAAGGGTGTGTGAGAGATTAGATAGAGGCTTTGAGAATCACCAATGGAGGATAAAATTTCAAAAAGCTAGAGTTAGAGTGTTACCTAGAATTCGATATGATCACCACCCTATTTTAGTGGAATTGGTAGATCACTATCACAGACAACATAATGCCAGGTTATTTCATTTTGAGGCAGCTTGGGTAAGTGATGAGCATTTGGCAGATTTTATTAGGAGTAACTAGGAGGATAGGAGGTATTTAAAGGATAATTTGGATTCTTTAACTATCCAGTTAAAAGACTAAAACAAATCAATCTTTGGTAATATTTTCCAAAGAAAGTGTAGAGTCTTGTGCTAGACTTAATAGGATCCAAAAATATCTACTAGAGTATAATAATAGATTTATAAGTAAATTAGAGAAAGAGTTATCCATGGAATACTATTAGATTACCAAGCAGGAGGAAATTCATTGGTTTAAGAAGTTAAGATGCAAATGGATTGTTTTTGGAGACAAAAACTCATCTTATTTCCACACCAAGACAATCATTAGGAGGCAAATGAATAAGATCAGAATGCTGAAAAATGATAACAATATTTGGGTGAAGGATGAAGACTCATTAAGGATTATGGCCAGTTTGTTTTTTTTAGAACTTATTTCGAAGTGAGAATTCAGTGGTTCAAGGTGATCGGCTTTAGAACAATTTTCTAGAGATTGATCCAGCTCACTTAAATCTGTTATCAGAGCCGATATCTGATGAGGAGGTTAAGGTTGCAATCTTTAACATAAAGCCTTATTCTGCACCTGGACCAGATGATTTCCAATCTTTTTTCTATCAATCTCAATAGTCAGTAGGAGGAAAATTAGTGTATGAGTTTATCATAAACATTTTTTATGAGAAATTTGAAGTAGCGGAGTTGAATCAAACTCATTTGGTTCTTATTTCAAAAGTGAATGCTCTAGAATATCCCTACCAATTTAGACCAATTGGCCTATGCAATGTTAATTTCAAGATTGTGACTAAGATTCTTGTAAAAAAAACTTAAATTGATAATGCCAAAGCTGATTAGTAAGTCCTATAGTAGTTATTCCAGGAAGAAACATCATAGATAATATCATAGTGGCCTCGGAGATTGTGCATTCCATGAGACAAATGAAAGGGAGAAAGGGTATAATGGCTATCAAAGTGGATATAAAAAAGGCCTACAATAGATTACAATGAGATTTCATTAGAGATACTTTTACCGAGGAAAAATTGCCAACTAATATGGTTACCTTGATAATGAAATGTATAGAATCTACTTCTATCAATGTTTTATGGAATGGTAAATCTACAGTGGATTTTAGACCATCTCAAAGCATAAGATAAAGGGGACCTATTATCCCCTTATATTTTTGTTTTATGCCTTGAACGATTGTCACATCTTATTTCCAAGGAGTTTGTACAGGGCTGTTGGCGTCCTTTTATAATTAAAAGAATTGGTCCTATTATCTTTCATCTATATTTTGCCGATGATATGCTATTATTTGCAGAAGCCAATATTGATCAAATGGATAGGATTTTGGGTTGTCTCAAATTCTTCTGTAAATTTTCAAGTTAGAGGGTGAACATGGCTAAGACCAAAATCTTCTTCTCAAAAAATATCTCTCAAGCTTTAACCAATAACATTAGCAGGAATAGTGACTTCAAGACTACAAAAGATTTGGGGAAGTATCTTGGTGTTCCACTCCTACATCAAAGGGTCACGAAGCAAGCCTATAAATATATTATCAAAAACTTGTAAAGTAAACTAGCTGGGTGGAAAGCAAATAGTTTATCTCTTGCAAGGAAGATTACCTTATATAAGGCGGTGCTCTTCTCAGTTCCTCTTTATCTTATACGGTCAGCATTGCTCCTAAAAAGCATTTGTTATGATATTGAGAAATTGTGTAGAAGATTCATATTGGGATAAAAGGATGGGAGAGTATGGTTCATTTGGTAAATTAGAAGACTCTGTGTCAGCCTAAGGAAATAAGGGGTTTGGGTTTAAGAAAAATGGACAACATGAACAGGGCCTTCATTATGAAACTGGTTTGAGGAGTTTTTCATAATAGTGAGAGCTTATGGGTTCGAGTTTTGAGGTCTGAATATGTTAAGGAACATAGGCTAGTCCCTTATCCTCAAGTTAAGCAAAGAGACTCAATATTGTGGAAGGGTATTTCCAAAGTGTGGCTTTTGGTCACTCAAGGTGTAAACTGGGCATTGGGATACAGAAGTAAAGTGTTGTTTTGGAGGGATTCCTAGTTGGAGGGTATAGCCCTTTGAATCTGTTTAATACTTAGTATATTCCTGAGGATCTGATGAAATGTTTAGTGGCTGATATAATGGATGATAGAGGCCAATGACAGTGGGAAACATTTGCTCACTTTCTTCGAATCCAGATGATTATGATCTTGGCAGGTGATGATCGTCCTACATCTCAGATGACTGGAGATAAAGCTTACTCGAGGCATTTAATAGGTGGTCATTTCTCAGTAAAATCAGCCTATCTGATTCAAGAAGAAAGTAGAGCTACTCAACAACAACATGACCCTTTGTGGAATATCATCTAACAATGGAAGAGTTTAGAAAGGGTGAAAATCTTTCTTTAGACAATCACTCATAAGGCTATCTTGACAAATGAGGTTAGATGGAGAAGGAAAATCATTATTAACCCCCTGTTCTTATCATTGTTTGACAGAGATTGAAATAATCATCCATGCTCTCCGAGACTACCCAAAAGCACGTGGGGTTTATGATAAAATTGTTGAAGTTGCAGATCAATAGGCTTTTTACTCCCTTAACTGGTATTCTTGGCTAATTAATAACCTACGAGCTAACCATTTGAGCTTTAAAAGAAATTTTTTGGGGCTTGAATTCGGCATTGCCTTGTGGCAAATATGGAAGGAGAGAAACCAATGCATTTTTAGTTCTTTTGATTCCTCCTTCACTAGTTATGTTTAAGTGATCATGAGGCTTGTTAATGATATCATTCAATCTATGTTTGTTGAATCTTAATACAAAGTAAATATCAAACATATAGTTTCTATAGGGTGGAGATACCCTCCAATAGAATGGGTGAAGAGTAACGTGGATGGTTGTAGCAAAGGAAATCCAGGGGTGGCTGGAGTTGGTGGAGTCATTAGGGATGCTATGGGAAGATGGATTGTAACTTTTGCAAGTTAGTAGGTGTTGAATTATGGTCAATTACCGATGGCTTGAAGTTAGCTTGGTCTAAAGGTTTTCACAAAATTATTTTGGAATCTGATTCGACCTTGGTGGTTGAATTAATAACTAAGGATAAGTTTATCACTGACAAAAATTATAATCTAATCACGCAGGCTAGAGATTTATTAGCAAAAAACTAAGATCTACAGGTGTTCTATGTTTACAAAGAAGTAAATTCAGTGGCAGATTGGCTAGCCAATTATGGTTTAACCATGAGTTTTCTTTATAGATCTTCTAGTTCCTTTAATGACCCTTATACGGGTCTTTATTGTAGTTTGTATGATGATCTGATTGGATCAACTCTACCTCAATTAATTTAATTATTTAATTAGGTGTTTAGCCCTGATTTTTAATTAAAAAAATTAGAAATATGTGATGAAATTTAGTATCTCGAGAGATAAGAATAACTAAATAGTACTTCCAAGTGTTCTGAACCATATGAAAAAAATTTCATCTTATAATAAAAAAATTTAGGAGTTAGACAACTATGAGTTTTGGAATAGTAAATATTGACGATGTCGCCTACGAGAAATTCAACAATGTATCAATTTATGATATTATAAAAGATAAATTGTTTGAAAATAAAGACATGTTAAAAAGTATACTTACTGAATAAAAGGTCTTAGTTCATTGTAGTTAAATAACACATAATTATGTGGTTGTTTGTATTCTATTTCTAAAAAATATCCTCCCCACATTATTTTTTGGTACGAGTCGTTAATTAGTACTTAAAAGTGCATTTTTATCAAAGTTTTATATCATCATTTTGCACTTGAAGTATCAGTAACTCCTTAACTAGAGCATGTTTTATAATAACATGTCTAATAATATAAGATATCTTTAATTTATGGTAAATTTTCATCTTAAATGCAGGCCTATCACATAAACCAAAGGATTGATTGATGAGTTTAACTACTAAAATTGAGAAGACAAAACGAACGCTAAGCTTAGAAAAGAGATGTTGGTTTAGTCCAAACTGGAACACTATTCGGTTATTGGATCATAACTAGAGCTATAGAACTTGGATTTAGGTTAGGTTTATATGTATGGAAAGCTAAGACATGGGACTATCTGTTTAAATTTTGATGTTAGCAATGACATTTTGTTCAGATAAGAAGATAAGGATTGTCACTAAGTCAAGATGTGGCCACCCACTCAATAATTAGTCATCAAATCAATAGTTCTGAATTTTAGCCTATAAAAGTAGGCATTTGCCATGCATTTAGGGATCTTGATTTTCTTACTTGCTTTCTTTCTTTGTAGTTTTAATGTTCTAGTTTTATTTCATATTATAGTTTCATTAATCTCTTGTTTATGCATTTTATTTCCTTTACTATACTTATATAATCATGCTCTCCTCTTATTTATTTATGTTTCTCTTCTTCATTATGTTTAGCTAAGTTTATTATGTCAAGGTGAAAAAGGTTTCACTAATGGTGTTAGGATAAGTATAATATAAACTCAATATGGACTTCAATGATTATATCCTTAAAAACTTGCTATTAACATATCTTATCATTTTTATCTTATTAATTCTTAATACCTTACTTGTTAAATGGTTAATCTAGATTTGTGTTGTATAACACTTGGTACAACAAATGCTTGACACTTTCATAGCCAACCGTTTGGTATAACCTATACCTGTGCTGTGAAAGGAACTTGATTTGTTGTTAACATAAGTTAGCATCATGAATTCCTGACAATATTTAAAAGTTTGGTGTTACTTGAATAAGATAATTAATATGATCATATTAATAATTTATAATGAGCTATTAATGACAAATCATCCGATTGGAACCTTCTTTGTGTGTGGTTTCCAGTTGAGTAATAAAAAGAGTTTATATTATACTTATTTGAAATACTATTAGTGGATCCTCTAACCTTGATAATTGTTTTTATCATTGTTTAATCTTCACATTAATCTTACATCTCTAAATTCTCTTTAACTCATTATTATTATTATTATTATTATTATTATTATTATTATTATTATTATTATATAGTTAACCTTCCAATGATTCGACACCGGTCTTGCCGGGTTATTTATTACTTCGACACTCCTGCATTTGGGATAAGACATTAATCTTTTGATCGTGTCAGTTATCCAAGATGGGAGAATATTGTCAAGTTCCCATATGAAAGCACTTCCCCACCATTGTTATGCCTTAGAACATGGTTGATTCTTGTTCTCAATTGAAGCTCAAAATTATACGAGATAAATGTTGAGATCTCTTCAACAATATAGACCTTGCATATCGAAGCCTCAACATACACCTTATTTTTTACTTTTCTCTTCAAGTTGATCAAAAACCTGCATTAAATTAAATGAATGTTTTGAAATATGCAAAGAAAGACAATAAAATTTTAATTATAATGCATGTATAATCCCTAACATCTCGAATGGATACATACATCTATATTGGAATAGGCCTCCAAATTTTTCTTCAAAAGGTAAATCTATGGGTAGATGCTCTATCAAGACAAAAAACAATGGAGGGAATATCATATCAAGTTTGCATATTGTTTGACAATATTCATTTTAAGCCTCTTCATGTGTTGTGTCTGCAACTTATTGGAGTATATATCTCTAAAAAAGTGATTGATCTCCATGAGTACATCACATATCGTATTTGATAATAAATCTCGGTAAGCTAATGAAATGAGTTTTTGTATAAACATGTGGCGGTCATAGCTCTTTATTCCATATAATCTGCAATCCTTCAAATTCATCAATTCTTGATATATTTTAGGCATGTCCATCAAGAAAATACAAACTTTTAAGCCATTAGTAGACAAGTAATTGTGCATTATTGTCTACAGCGAAGCTGGCTTTGGGCTTTGTGACCCGTGACCCAATATAAAACAACTTCATATTTTTATGGTGACAAAATAAAGCTATATTTTTATGGTATTGAAAATATTCACAAATATGCTTTTTTTCTATGTGTATGATATCAAGGTAATGGCTGAGGAGATTGGTCTTCTAATAAGGAAGCTCCAAAAAAATACTTTAGCGGTGCATTATCCCTTTCAATTTTGCCAACAAAGAAGTCATTTTTGAACTTGTGACCCGTTGGCAAGAATTGCCAGTGGTAGTAAAAAAAAGATGCTTAACAGTCATTTGCTAGCGTGAATGTCTTATTATTTTCCATACAATATAGACATGTTAGTTTTTCATGCGTGCTCCAACCAGAAACCATTTCATAAGTTGAAAAATCATTAATAGTCCACATCATAGTTGCTTTCATCAGAAAATTTTGTTTTCTCGATACATCATAAGTCAAACCACATACACATCTTTAATGGCAAGTTGTAAATTGGGAGTATCATTGCCAATAAAAATAAAGAGTAGCAAATGACCTGAATCGATTGAATTCGTCTGTACATAACCCAAGACGCACGTTTCTTGTCTCCACTGAAAAATAAGGATGCATATTGTTAAAGTATTACTAGGCTTCACCGTTGGAAGGGTGTACCATCACTCCATCCATCGCATCATATAATTGGTGTTATGTCATGTGCTCAGCAGTCGTCATGACATGAATAACCTCTGCAGTCTAGGTGTGATTAGAAAGTATCTAAGTTTTCTATGTGCGATAAAAGTCATTCCTCAGTTAGTTTTGGGTTTATAACGAGAATGTCCACATGTTCTGTACTCGGTCAACTCTGCATTTTCAAGGTAGCACAATTGCAGAAGTTTAGACAAATGTCAATTTTCTTGTATCCTAGACCGAGGGGTTTCATTATGGATTTAGTAGCATATAAGTTCTCTTTTAGTTTGTTCCCTTCAGATAAAATGTTTCTCATCCATTTAACAATTCTATCATAACATGCCTTACTCAACCCATGATTTGACTTGATGGTAAACATCTATGCAACAATCAATAATTTACTGTGATTTATGCAATCATCCCATAATGGTTCATTAGAATATTTTAAAAGATTAAAAAATTTGATCGCGTCTACATTAGGTTCTTCATCTACGATTAGACATTGATCGATATGGCCTTAATTCATTCCTATCACATCCATAACCATATTCCTTCAAGGATTGCTATTGTCATCTACAACTCCATGCATGTTGCTAAAACTAGAAGTTGACCCAACTATCTTTTCTATCATGGTATCGTGAGGAATAAATGGTTCTTTGTGTGCATACCAACACAAATATTTCTCCATAAACCCTTTTTATAGAAAATACATCGTTACAATATCGAGATCGAGAAACTTTTTATTTTTACACCTCTTGCATGGACATCTAATACCCCCTCCACTAATATTTCTCGGATTAGATAATGTATAATTAATAAAACCTTGAATCCTATTACAATAATCCATCCTTTGTAACCCTTGGGGTGAATCTCTATACATCCATGAACGATCATCCATTGCTTATATCAAACCTATATAATAAAATAATGATGACAACATGTATTAATTACCTACGTTAACTAAATAAATTTACAAAAATATTGATTTAGCTCAAACTTATTCAATCTATCTTAATATTCTCTTCATATTTGGCCACCAGTAAAACTTTTTAAATCCAGGTACATCTTTGTACTCCCAGGGTGTGTTGTGAGTCTCGACTCATGAGCTTTCCATATTACTTTATTTTTCAATGCCTTGTCTTCTGGCATGTACATTCGCCTTCTAAATACTATCATTCCATCCTCCAAGATTTGAAATAAAGTTTCAATTCCTGACTTCACTTTGTCTCTCATCTTACCAACTTTGATATCTTTTGTTGATCTTCTAGCACTCTATCCCTGAGTACAGACTTCACTCTTAACTGAGCTAATAAGGAGTCCTTAGGTGTAATTTCTATTTTGGCATCAATCTTTCTCAACTTTTGTAATTCCCTTCCATCCTAATCATCCTTCTACGTATCCATTGCCTTGTTTTTACAATTAAAGGCATTTGCAACAACATTTGCCCTCCTCATATGATACTCTATTACACAATCATAATTATTGATAACTTCCATGCAACATCTTTGTCATATATTCAATTCCTTTTGTTTCATTAAATACCTTAAATTTTTATGATTAATAAAAATCCAAACTCGAGACCCATATAAATAGTGTCTTCATACCCTTAAAGAGAACACTACACAATAGCTAATTCTAAATCATGTACTGGATAATTAACCTCATGAGTTTTTAATTGTCATAAGGCATAAACAATCACCTTACCATGTTGCATCAATACATAACCCAAACCTTTTTTTGATGCGTTACTTTAGACCACCAATCCTACAATTCCTGAAGGAAGTGTCAACATCGGTGCTGTTGTAAGCCTTCTTTTCAACTCCTAGAAGCTCTCTTCACACTCTTTCTTCCATTCACACTTCATCTCCTTCTGAGTTAGTCAGGTCATTGTAATAGTTATAGTGGAGAATCTCTCAATAAACCTTCTGTAATATCCCGCTAACCCAAGGAAACTACGAATTTCAATATCATTCATAAAATATTTGAATGTGCCAAAATGAGCATAAGAAATATTTAAGATGGAAAAAATATTTGAATGCGCTAAAAATGGACATAAAGAATATTTGAGATTGAAAAATAGATGAATGAGCTATATATAGGCATAAGGCATTTTGTAAATGAAAAATACATGGATGAGCCATAAATAGGTGTAAAATATATTGAGATTGAGAAATATATGGATAAGCAGCATAAGAAATATTTAAAATGAAAAAAATATTTGAATGTGCTAAAAATGAATAAAGAATATTTGAGATTGAAAAATAGATAAATGAGTCATAAATATGCATAAAGCATTTTGTAAATGAAAAATATATGGATGAGCCATAAATAGGCATAAAGCATTTTGTAAATGAAAAATATATGGATGAGCCATAAATAGGTGTGAAATATATTGAGATTGAGAAATATATGGATGAGTCATAATTGGTATAATAGATATTAAGATTAAAAATTGATATTGATGAATCTATAATTAAACTAAAGTATGATCAATGGGTATGGTAAGGGGTAATGAACCCTAAATTGGTTTAGACTACGAACAAAGAGTACTTATGATGATTTTATAAATGTGGTTAAAGTAGAACACAAATAAAGATGATTGTGACGTTACCATAAATTCAATAATTCAAAACATAAGTGATGAATGTTATGGGATGGGTGAAGAACTAGATCTTTTTATCAAGGAGTTATTGTATGTATGATGATGATTATTCAATGAGTATAACAAAGAAAAT
>Ga0325403_1003749_pt1 | contig 13962 bp, 9 predicted proteins | sample PopdelMetagenome_19_FD_205665 | JGI IMG/M metagenome (GOLD analysis project Ga0325403, IMG submission 205665) | Populus deltoides microbial communities from Bellville, Georgia, United States - Xylem-PdKOR-R4 | ecosystem: Host-associated > Plants > Phyllosphere > Stem > Wood/Secondary xylem...
TACATATATTATAAATGTTAAAAAGTATAACATTTTAATTTAATACTCATAAAAGATAGCAAATTTAGAATTTATAGATAAAGGAGACAAATATGAAAGTCATTAAGCATGAAAAATATTACTGTAGTGCGTGTAAAGGAAATTATTGTATTAAAAATTAAATAAAAACAATCATAAAATAGTAAATATTATAGATTGATGGGCAAGTTTCAAAAAAATATAAAGGCACAAATAAATGGAATAAGTTAATAGGTGAGTTTTTCTTCCTCATAATTCAAACCTAATTGTTGCTGCCAAGATTAATTAGTTTTAGCTTTTTCCTGCAAACCAGTAAATGATGCAATAATTTAAAAATGCTATAGGGTTCGATATAATTAAAGTAATCTAACCCACTTACTATTATTTTGTCACCACCATAGATTATATTACAAGCAAAGCTAAGTTTTGTCATTAAAAACAACATCAGATTAAAACAAAATTAAAATCAAATTGGACTTTAATCGACGTGCATCAAAACTATTTAAATAAGCTTTTATTATATTTAATTTAAACCTTAAATTAGGATAAATCCTAAAAAAAAAGGACGTCAGTTTGATCAGCTTGTTATATAAACTTTAATAAGAGTAGTTGCAAATGTAGCATTCTACAACTTCAAAGCGGCTCTCCCTTAATATTGATGATCATTGAATAAGAGAGGATACCTCCATCAATGAATCCCATCATCACATGTGGGTCGTGATCCCTTCATATGCCCGTTCTGCTGACTTTATGCCCCCCTCATAATTAATTTCCATTTAAATAGAAAGATAAAGATGCATTAAAATCTTTCCAAGAAAACCCATTAATTATATATAAAAAAGGAAAAAAAAAACCCCATGTATACATTTAAACATAATTTATAATGTCCAAGAACTTGGTATAACTATGGTTATTAAACTCGAATTAGCTAACTATATTATAAAATCAAATAAAAATTAATTTGGTCGAGCTCGAATTATATCCAAGTAAAATGATAATTCACAATGTTCAATCAATATAACTATACAAATTAAGGACTCATTATAAACATTATAATCAGCATTGACTTGTGGGTGTTGGAGGAGGATTTTTACATGATATTACATATTTGTATGTTAGTATTAGATTACAGATAAGAATCATGATGATTAAAATACTGGGTGTTTATTATAAATTCTTGAATAATCGGATACCAATTACTAAGATTTATTTATTTTAATTAAGACAGCACATATTATCTTTTGAAATCGCATTCCCAACACTCTATTATAGTTATAATTTATTTATTTATTTTATCGACTCTGTTATAGTTAGCTGACTGGTTATTGTCAACTGGCCATCTTTCACCAACTTTCCAAACATTCCACCAATCCAGTGAGTGCAGTACGGTTTCAATGGAGAAGAAGCCAACTCAGTGGAGAGTAAAGAAGATGAGTAACGTCCTTGTTTACCCTGTCATCCATTTGTCGTCTTGCCTTCCCATCATACTTGGGAGATTGTTCTCCATGAAGTCAAACCTCGCCATTTAGGTTTGCAGAAATGTCTGATTATTGCAGGCTTTGCATCCCTGCCGCCAAGTGAGGATTAACAGTGACAACAATCCCATGATCTTCATGTGTTGAAGCTTCACCATATATGCCATCTAGAAGGAGAAAATTCATCAATCATATATATATATTGCATAAAAATAAAGTTACCAACCACAGAAATTTTGTCAAAGTTCAAAAGTTTTTCTTTTCTTTTTGTCAATCTGATGTTAAACTCTTGACCCGAGGAAAATCCACTCAATTTGGCAAAAGTAAATTTTTTTTTTTTTAAAAAAAGAGTGAATATGCAATATATATATATATATATATATAATTAACTTGAGATGTAATCTCCTATTTTAACTGTCAATAATAACATGATATCCCATCTGACCAAATCATGATAATTTTATTATATGAAGTCTCTACGATGAAAATAAATTATTTTTTTAAGAAAAAGAAAACAATTTGCCCCATTTCCACAGTGATTTGGATGAATCAATCAATAAGATATGTTTTTAAGTAAAGTTAAATGTACTGAATATTCTTAGAAAATTACTTTTCAAAGGAATTTATACATTGAATAGCAAATACCAAGACACAAGCTACAGCACCTCACAAGTCTAGCATTACCTATCTGCTAGAGGGCTAATTAGGAGGACTGCACCTCGCATATCATTTTTATTTTGAAGCGGTCATGAGATGAGTTTGACTGTATTTAATAACTTCTATTTATAATTATAAAAAATTAATTATTACGGCTTAAAATGATTGTAAATATTGAAGGAAAAGAAGGTAATCTATGTTTTTTTTTTTTTTACTTTATACTCTTATCAATATTCCACTTCTACAATATTAGTTTTATTTTTTCCAATCTCAATCCTATAATCTCGAAAGTTTTAATTAAAACCCTTAAACAAACTATCAACTACTCACGTTTCTTCATGTTATTCTAATAGTTTTTCTTGTTTTCTCTCATTCTTTCCTCTCAAATCCGATATTTCAAAAAAAAAATACTAAGAAAACTCAAAAACCAAATAAAAAAAAAAAGCTATTTAATGATTAGGGGTAATATTGATCTCTTGAAAGTTGAAACTAGAAAGGTAATATTTAAAATATAGGGAGAAAAGTGAAACATTGATGAATCTATAGGGATAAAAATAAGGCCTACCGCACAAGATAAAACGACCTCTCTCTCTTCATCTTCCTTGTTAATGGCTGTAGAAGGTTAAGTCTTTGTAAATGCACATCACAGTACACAAATATAACTGAAGGTAGAGAGAGCCAGGTAAACATATTCAACTCAAAATTTCTCATTCAAAGCTGTCTCGTTTAGTGCCTTTTTTTTATTATTTGCTTGTCTCTATAGAATCTGAGAAACCGTGTAGCCAGCTTTCTGGCTCACCTACCTCACTAACTATCCCTTAAAGAGACCAATTCTGTGTCATAATATATTTATAAGACAAAAACAAGTGAAAAAGATTACGTCTTTTTTGGTTTTAAAGACCATTGAATTATGGGTTTCGCTTATATTGTTTCTTGGGTTAGTGGGGTCCATAGAGTTGAGTTTCATTGACAATGTTGTAGGAGATAGATTTCCACCAAAACACACCTCCAACAACCCCATCACCAACAACCCTTCTCTTATGTTCTCTTAAAAACCTTGTTGGAGGGGGTGTTTTGTTTTGTTTATTTTTTTTTAGTTTGCATTTGCATTGTGAAATTTGCAGTCCTTTTCACTTTTTAATGGCTGCTTCTCACATATGGGTTAGCCCTTTAAGGCCTCATTCTAATGTAGGTGTGTCAGATTTGGGGTTAAGGAGATGTGTGGATATGAGGTGCAATTGGGATCTTGAGAGGCTCCCTAGATGGGAATGTTGTTGTTTGAGTGTTTTGGCTCAAAGAGCTATCACTCCTGTTGAAGATGAGAAGCCTTTAATTCCTCAGGTGGAGACTTCTGAGGCAATTGATCAGGTTCAGAACACTCAGTCCAGGGGGTTTCACAAGGATTTGAACCTTCTTCCTAGTGAGTTATTGCATATTCAATTACTATTTTTCTTTGTAGTTAAGCCGTATTTATTCCTATTGGATTGTTATATAGTGAACTGATGTTTTATGTTTGTTAGCTTTTTGTGCACTTGGATTGCAAAACAGCCTGCTTTAGTATAAACTAAGACCTTGCTTGGTGGACTACTAATTAATATGTGTCTGTCGTTTAATAATCAATTGGCTGGCAACGCAGATTGATTTTCTGTTTTGTTCTGTAGTTTTTAGCAAATGCTATTGTGGCTATAGATAAGATTATGGATGAATTTATCTTTTTTAGCTGATGGAATCAATGGTGTGTTTCTAAATATATTTGGAGGAGAACTAATGATTTGAAGCTATTACAATGATTTTGTGTGTTTGACCAATTTATGGTAAGAAGATTTATTTAGAATCTTGAAATGCTATATAAGATGCTGATGGCGTTGGATGCGCGTAGAGTGCAGGCATTCAGGCATTTCTAGGCTTATATTACAAGAAGATTTTGTTGAGAATTTTGAAATTCCATATATGAAGCTTTATTCAGAATTTTGAAATGCCATATAAGATGCGATAAAGTTGGATGCTTGTAGTGTACATGCATTCAGGCATTTCTAGGTTTATATTGGAAGAAGTTTTTACTGAGAATTTTTAACTTCTATAGAAGGGGCTAACCTTGTTAGGGATGCTCGTCGAGTGCATGCATTTGAGCATTTCTTGGGTTAATTGTCATGTTCTGCATGCATAATTGGTCTGATGATCGATCTTTATAGTAGCCTAATATTATTTCTTTTCGATCATTAATGTGAAATCAGTGGTTTCCATATTTTTATCAGTTTGTCCAGTACTCTGGGTATGTTAGATCTTTTGGAGGTTTGTGATAGATCTTGTTCTGATTTGTAAGCTTCAACCACATGGCGGATAATTACCATGTTGCCTATTAAGGTCGACCAAGCAATAATAATCCACTGTGCCAGTACAATAATGTCAAAGAAAATTTATTAAGCTGGTGGTGATTTCCTAAACTCTAACAATTGTTGATTGATCTGTTTTGCATTTTTGCTTTGTGTTGCAGAACCGTTATCTGCTACAGATATTTTTTCTTCTCCTCGAAATAGTGCAAAAGTACGGGTTGCATATCAGGTAAGAACTTAAATATTCTTCACTCAAATATCCATGTCTTTTATGCTATTCTTAAGCTGGCTTTGGTGCTCATTTTAGGGGATGCCAGGTGCCTACGGTGAGGCTGCTGCGCTCAAAGCATATCCAAAGTGTGAAACTGTCCCATGTGAAGAGTTTGAAGCTGCTTTCAAGGTTCAAATAATTCCTGTGTATCACTTTTCTTGCTGAACTAATCTACAAATGATTGTCAGCTTGTCACCGATATTCTTCTCTACTTAATTGAACAGGCAGTTGAACTCTGGCTAGTGGATAAAGCAGTCCTCCCCATTGAGAGTTCAGTGGGTGGCAGCATCCACCGCAATTATGATTTACTCCTTCGCCATAGGCTGCATATAGTAGGGGAGGTGCAGATGATAGTTAACCATTGCCTTTTGGGATTGCCTGGTGTACAGAAGGAGGAATTGAAACGTGTTTTGAGCCACCCCCAGGTTAGTTGTTTTATTTCTTGCATTTTAATCTGTTATTTTTTTTTTGTTGTTGTTTCAAAGTCACAAAACACTGAAGATTGTGGTATGGAATGAATACTGGAATGGAAAAAATTATCTAACACAAGACCGTGCGAACTCTGAATACTACTCCCCTCTCTTACATTTTAATGGGGTCAGCATATTGTTTTTACAAATAGATCCCATATGAAAGTTAGATGAGGGAGCTAAACACCCAGTTTCCTGATTAATTTTCTGAAAATGGTGTGCTGCTTGTATGAGACAGTAAATCGTGGTAATCTTCTTCAGAATCTTTGCTCTATGGAATGCAATAACATGATTTGCCTTGAGGAGTGCATCAGATTACAAATAAAATTTTGATTTTTCTGCAAATGTTATGTCATTACCATTTTTTCCCTTTACTAGTTTAACTAATAATTGTTGGGATCACTGTTTTTCTTTTATTGATAAACTAAGTGATACTAAATGATTTCAAAAGCCAAAATTTGTATGCTGGAATTTATTGGTAGTTTGATTTAGATTGGGAGATGCCCTCCAATGAGTGTTTTTTGGTAACTTTGGTTTGTGTTAGAAAACATTTACTGATGTACACCATGAGATCCATCAATATGTGGTCAAAGTGCTTGTAAAATTTCATTTATTAGTGAAAACTTTGAAACTGATTCCATTAAGGTGATTGTATCTAAACTTGTACAACACCTATTAACTAGTGCTAATGCAGCCAAAGTAGGGTCCTGACAGCGTGATCTAATTACTTTCTGAACTTTTGCTTCCGACATTTCAAGCATGTTATCTCTAAACTTCATATGAGGCCGACTGGTCATGCTTGGACTTTTTGGCTAAATTCAAAAATTTATATGATGCTCTATTAAAAAATATTCTAACTTGTAGGCACTTGATCAATGTGACATGATATTGACCAAATTAGGTGTTGTCAGAGTTAGTACTGATGATACTGCAGGTGCTGCTCTGGTAATTTTCAGATCTTTTCAATCTTGTTTTGACCAAGCTTGAATCATGCTATAGACTGTCTATGTACTAAATGTAAAAATGTTTGGGGACAGATGGTTGCGGCAAGTGGTGAAAGAGATTCTGGTGTGATCGCTAGTGATCGTGCAGCAGAAATCTATGGCCTTAACATTCTATTGGAAAAAATCCAGGCAAGACTTCTCCTTCAAGTTTCCCATGACTGTTTATCACATGAATTTTCAAATTAAATACATTCCTCGACTGAAAACTTAAATTGTTATCACATGCATCTACTGAGTGCTGATTTATTAACCTGACCTGCTTGGTCATTTATTGACAATAACAGCCAAACATATGTAATCTTGTCTCCACAGATGCGATAATCTGCTAAGCAAAGTAAAAGATGTTATTGTTGCTCTTTTGTACCAATTGGTCCATTGGCATTTTGGCTAGCCCCCCCCCCCCTCCCTAGTATGAGTGTGGGATTCTATCCCAGGTTGCTTGGTATCATGCCAAATGGCTTTACCAGCTAAATTTGCTAGGACCTACATGTTCAAGCTATCTGAGGCAACATCTGATTAGATTCTAATCTTGTCACATATATGCTCTTGTACATGTTAATGGGGTTGCTGCTGGATGTGGAATTAGCTGAAAAGATCTCTCTTGTGGAGAATGCCAATTGGAAATATGTGCTAGTCAACATGTTTGTTAAGCCACAACCTCTAAAGATGCTCACTCATTGACATTCTCAGAAAATCCTAATGATTAATTTTACAATGTTGGAAAACATGCTTTGAGATTACATGCACTCTGGTTTATGCTTCTAAAGCCACCAAATATGCTGTGCAAATATGACTGATGTGTTTGGGATCTAGTCTCAGAGGAGTTCCGATTGATTGTGCCTATAAATATGTTAGCATGTACACGATTGTCTTGAATGCCCATACTTTTGTTGTTTTGATTTTCAGTTTTGCAAAATCGAAATGTAGCCTAATTTTCTTCACTTACACATGTCAGGATGATGATGATAATATTACCCGCTTTTTGATACTTGCAAGAGAACCTATAATTCCTGGAACTGACAGGCCCCATAAGGTACTACTATCTGTCTCCCAGTGCTGTGTACTTTCCGTTGACATATCAACAGAAATTTTGCTATAAACATTTGTTACCGAGTCATGACGTTTCCCCATCTTAGACAAGCATTGTTTTCACTCTCGAAGAAGGTCCTGGCATGCTGTTCAAAGCACTAGCGGTGTTTGCTTCGAGGGACATTAACTTGACAAAGGTAATTTTTTTAGTTGAGATCATTTTTTTTAGTTGTATCCAAAAACCAATTGTTCTCTCTCTCTTTGACCACCTTCCAGATAGAGAGTCGCCCACAAAGAAAGCGTCCATTAAGGGTTGTTGATGATTCTAACAAGGGAAGTGCCAGGTAAGTATTAACCCTTTTTTTTTTTTTCATTCTTTTTATCATTGAGACTTGAGACATTCCCTTGCTCAAATTGGTGCTTAAAAGACACTGTTCATCTCCATTTACCTTTGCATGCAAAAGACTTACACTTAACTGAACCTACTTCTTGACGAGTGGAGTCTCATTTGTTCCTCAACTTCTCTGCAACTAAATGGTCCATGCTATCCTCTGTAGTTTCAGATGAAGATATCATTTCTTGATTTTTGGAGGATGTGTAACAGTAATGATGTATTTCTGGCAACAGGTACTTTGATTACCTTTTCTACATTGACTTTGAAGCTTCCATGGCAGAACCTCGGGCTCAGCACGCTATGGCACATTTGCAGGTCAGTGAGTCTAAAATTTCCTGACACATCCGAGAAAACTCATCCTTATTGAAGAAGCGAAACCCGGATTATATGTTTCTTCTCCTGGCTTCTACTTCATATTATTCTGCTTTTTGAATCTACTCTCTGATGTGCTGCCTATTTTGGTGTTTCGCATATCCTAAAAACCATATGCCAGAACTTGTAAACTGAAACTGAATTTATTTTGAATCTTGTTTATCTTCATCCAGGAATTTGCTAGCTTTCTTCGTGTTCTTGGCTGCTATGCAACAGATTCAGCTCTTTAGATGGTCATCCAACCTGAAACAGAGAGATTATGATTCAGCTTTTGTTGCTGTACATATGCATGATTCAGATAAATCTAGAGTTGGAGAAGAGATCCCTGGGGTGTCCTGGAAACGTTCTCTTTGGCATGATCTCTCCTCCATTTTCAATTCTCTTTCATAATTCTTTTCACTCCCCCAAAATTGGGGTTTCAAGGTGTAAGTTGTAACCATTGGAAGCCTAAATAGACTCTGCATTCACACGGTTTCTTTAAACAATTAGTGCATGAGATGTGTATCCCTTTCACCCCTCCTCCAATATTTTTGGACCTGCAAGATTTAATAACATGTTCTTTAAAGCATTGATAGTTTTAGCCATGCTCCCTCTAGTAAGTGTAATGTGTTTGTTGCGTTGATAATTTTCGCAGTTGTAGTTTGAAAAAATAAATTTTTAAAAAAAGCTATAAATTGCAATTTTTTCAGTAGGTTTAATATCTATGCAAAACTGTAGTATATATTAATTAATTAAAATTTTTTAATCTATGATAAAGCAAAATATAATTTCAACGGATCACTCCTAAATGAACAAAACCTAGATATTATATCTTTTTTGGCAAATGTTGAAGCATAAAGACTGATGATCAATCCAAGTTCTTAAGCAATATAAACAAATTCATTCTACTACAAGAGCATTTTGCCATGATTTTGAGCTGCTCAAAGCCTTTCCTTTCCTTCTTATTTATTTCTATAAGGATCTTTTATATCAGAACTATTTTACATACATCAGAACTGATAAGGTTTACACAAATCATTTACATGAGTTAATTTTTTTTTTAAATAAAACATTTTAAGACAATTTTATTTTGATTAAATTTATGAATTTTTTTACTCATCTGTAAATGATTTTTTTTTTTTCAGGGCTAGATAATAACCCTGAAAATGATGCCTTAAAAAACAAAATTACTTGCTTAGCCTGAAAAGCCCCAAACCCAGCCAACATCTCTATCTATCTCATTGGATGTGTCTTAAAAATTCCAACTCGGCCGAAGAACTGAACCCACCATGGCTTTCACTTCCACTCTCAAGTACCACACTTGGTTTCCCTTCCACCACCACCTCGCCTCTCACAAACCCACCTCCAATTCCACTCTTTCTTTTGCTACCACTAACCATGAGCCGCTCACCACGACCACCAACTCAGCAAGCCGTCTATCTCCCAATTTCACTCCAGCCCAACTCCTCCACTCCCTTCGCCGCGAAGAAGACTCCTCCGCCGTGATTCACCTGTTTTACTGGGCCTCTAAGCAGCCAAATTTCAAGCCCAGTTCATCCATCTTCAAGGAAGTTCTTCATAAACTTGGTAAAGCAGGTGAATTTGATGCAATGAAAGACATCTTGAAAGAAATGAAGATTTCTTTGTCTGTCATTGATAATGACTCTTTACTTGTTTTTATTGAAAGTTATGCCAGTTTTGGATTATATAATGAGATTCTTCAGTTTGTTGATGCGATGGAAGTTGAATTTGGGGTAGTGGCGAATACCCATTTTTATAATTTCTTGTTGAATGTTCTTGTTGATGGAAATAAGTTGAAGTTAGTGGAAATTGCGCATTCTAATATGGTTAGTAGAGGAATTAGGCCTGATGTTTCGACTTTTAATATTTTAATTAAAGCATTGTGTAGAGCTCATCAAATTAGGCCAGCCATTTTGTTGATGGAGGAGATGGAAGATTTTGGTTTGTTGCCGGACGAGAAAACGTTTACTACTATAATGCAAGGGTTTATTGAGGAAGGGAATTTAGATGGTGCGATGAGAGTGAAAGAGCAAATGGTGGAAGCTGGATGTGTTGTGACTAATGTGACTGTTAATGTTTTGGTTAATGGGTTTTGCAAAGAGGGAAGGATTGAGGAGGCGTTGAGGTTTATAGAAGAGATGTCGTTGAGGGAGGGATTTTTTCCGGATAAGTATACCTTTAATATGTTGGTTAATGGGTTGAGTAAGACAGGTCATGTTAAGCATGCTTTAGAGGTTATGGATATGATGCTCAGGGAAGGGTTTGATCCGGATATATACACGTATAATTCTTTGATTTCAGGTTTGTGTAAGTTGGGTGAGGTTGATGAGGCCGTGGAAGTTCTCAACCAGATGATTGAGAGGGATTGTTCGCCGAATACGGTTACTTATAACACGATTATTAGTACCTTGTGTAAGGAGAACCAGGTTGAAGAGGCTACAAAACTTGCTCTTGTCTTGACTGGTAAGGGGATTTTACCAGATGTTTGTACATATAATTCTCTTATTCAAGGTTTGTGCTTGAGTCGAAACCATACCGTTGCAATGGAATTGTACAAGGAGATGAAGACTAAAGGGTGCCATCCTGATGAGTTTACCTACAATATGTTGATTGACAGCCTTTGTTTTAGAGGGAAGCTTCAGGAAGCTCTGAATCTGCTTAAGGAAATGGAAGTGAGTGGCTGTGCAAGAAATGTTATAACGTATAATACTTTGATTGATGGGTTTTGCAAAAACAAGAGGATTGCAGAAGCAGAGGAGATCTTTGACCAGATGGAACTCCAAGGGGTTTCCAGAAATTCAGTGACCTACAATACCCTTATTGATGGTCTTTGTAAGAGCGAGAGGGTGGAGGAGGCTTCTCAATTGATGGACCAGATGATAATGGAAGGGTTGAGGCCTGACAAATTCACCTACAATTCTCTGCTTACGTACTTCTGCAAGGCAGGGGACATAAAAAAAGCAGCAGATATTGTTCAAACTATGGCTTCCGATGGGTGTGAACCAGATATTGTCACATACGGGACCCTGATTGCAGGACTGTGCAAGGCTGGTAGAGTTGAGGCTGCAACTAAGCTCCTCAGAACCATTCAAATGAAAGGCATAAATCTGACCCCACATGCCTATAACCCTGTAATTCAAGCACTATTTAGACGGAAGAGATCGAAAGAAGCCGTGAGACTTTTCAGAGAAATGATAGAGAAGGCTGAGGCTCCAGATGCTGTCACATATAAGATTGTTTTCCGTGGGCTGTGCCAGGGTGGAGGACCAATTGGAGAGGCTGTTGATTTCGTTATGGAAATGCTAGAGAGAGGATATGTACCTGAATTCTCATCTTTCTATATGCTGGCCGAGGGACTTTTTTCTTTAGCTATGGTGGGAACCCTGATTAAGCTCATAGATATGGTCATGGAGACAGCGAAGTTCTCAGACAATGAAGTAACCATGATAAGGGGTTTCCTCAAGATTTCGAAGTACCAAGATGCTTTGGCCACCCTAGGAGGCATCCTGGATAGCAGAAAGCCCAATAGAGCTTACAGATGAAGAGGAGATTAGTAGTCTCACCCATCAAAATGGTTAGGAAGAAAGTAAAAGCTTCGACATCCCGCACTTGCTCCCTTGAATCCAGTAGATGTTTTCTTTCTGTGGCTTATTAAGTATGCCTTGTTAACATATAGTTTGGTTTTATGTCTTGATTTTTTTTTAAGCCTGTTTTGCCCAAATTATGTGGTTTTATGAAGTTTGCCCTCATTTCATGATTTCTGGCATTTTTACTTATCTTATTTGGTGTGGCGATTTTTTTTTATAAAATAAAAACAAAAGGAAGTGATATGGCAGACAAGCAAGAAAAGAGGACCAAAATAAACACCAAAGTCTTGGAATATCAAATAAGATAATAGGAATTAAATAATATATATATTTCAAAGATTAAAAAATAAAATAAAAGAGGGATTATGCTTCAAATTGAAAAAATATAGTTTTAATGAAGATATTAGAAGAGATCCTACATGGTTAAAGAAAGCAAAATAAATTAATTTTTAATTATAAAGTCTTTCAATATTTTTCAATCTCTCCCACAAACTGCACACCACCAATTGCCACCACGAACCACTCCGATCGGGAGCCTCCATAACCACTAGCACAACGCCAAACAGGACCAAACTAACCCTTCTCTACTAGCCATCCACAACGCCACCATCACTCTTGCCGATCCGTCACGAACCAACCATCGAACAACCACCACACGCTAGTTGCCCTTGCTCATGCAATCATCACAGAACCACCACCAAACCCGTATGGCCTTTCTCTCACATCTCATTGACATATCCAATACAATAATGCATTATCAACAGTACCACCATCACTCCTCACGCAATCATCACAGAAGCACCATCACTCATGCTGATCCGTCAAGAACCAACCACCACACACTAGCTGCCCTTGCTCACGCAATCATCATCGCAAAACCACCACCAAACTCGTATGGCCTTTCTCTCACTCCTCACTAACATATCCAATACAACAATGCATAATCAATAATAGCAGTAGGGAAAAAGGCTTAGAGAAGAGAGAAAACGAGAGAGAGGAATTTGAGACTTCCCTTGGTATGATTTCTCTCCTTGAGTGGTAGTGTATTTCAAAAGTGAGGATTTGATTGTGATGCCTTGCTGAGTCTCGAATCACTGTCTTAATTTTTTACCTTAAATAACAAGCATTAATATACTGGACAATTTCTTAGCATGCAAGTATAATATTTATCTTTTATTATTAAAAACAAACTCAAAAAGGCTTAATTTATGTAGAATATTGTTTTACAGTGATTTTTATTTTTTTCTTAGTAAAATTAGCCCTTATCTAAAACATTTGAACACCAGTTAAGATTGCTAGTTTACGAATGAATCATTTTTCTTATTGTACTCTATTCAAATTCCATAAGCTCGCCAATATATCTCATGCGAAAAATAATAGAAAACTATATGAATTTTAAGCTAGTCTAGTTCCGTCTTGGTTTTTCTCCTGGCCTTGGGAATGAAGCTGTCTTCTTAATGAGTTCTTGTTAGGAAGGCATTGTAAGTCAGGTTGACATCCAACGTCCAGCTTCCAGTATTTATAGATGAAGATGTTCCTTTGAGATATCATGAAAAGGCTTTTAAAGGATATCTGTTTTCCAACATTTGTTTGCATAAAGTAGAATCTAAATTTGTCTTCCTGACCATGCGTATCTTCCTTTCCTTGGTACATAATCAATCTACTTGGGATTGTTAACCAAGAATAAATCTGTTTCGAGGAATATGTGATGGCCCCAAAGGAGTTCGTTGCAGTACTCAACTGAAGTTTCCACGTCAAATACAAAAGACAAGAACTCCATGAAAATTTATTCTGTTTCCCCCTCTACTGGAGTTGGTAATTGTTACTTGTGTTCTTGGTTGCTATCCGATGGATTCAGCTATTCAGATACTGGCCGAATCTGTAATGAAGAGATGATTCGGCTTTCATCACCGTACGTATGTATGGTCTAGATGAATCTGGAGGTTCAAGATCAATTAAGGGAATGTGCTGAAGACACGATCTTGATTTTCTCTTTCAAAATTCTTTTCATTCCTCCTGTTGGGAGTTTTTCTAGGTGTAAGGATTGGAGGCTTGGGTTCACGATTATAGACGGACAGGAGAATGGTAGAATTTTCCATTATTCCTTTAAAAGTGTCATTAGATTACCATTCTAATCCATAATTTGAGTAAAAAAAAGGTTTGAATTTGCTGCTCACTCAAGAGAGTTGAGACTTCAGCCATGAATCTTGTATCGTTCAACTAACGTGGACTGATTATCAGAATGCCTTCGAAGCATGCTCCTCAACTTGCTGAACTGTCGATAGGAGGAGATTATTGCGATTATATTGTTCATAATTTTTGCAGACTTTGAAGATATCTGTATCATATAGA
>Ga0325403_1003751_pt1 | contig 13957 bp, 5 predicted proteins | sample PopdelMetagenome_19_FD_205665 | JGI IMG/M metagenome (GOLD analysis project Ga0325403, IMG submission 205665) | Populus deltoides microbial communities from Bellville, Georgia, United States - Xylem-PdKOR-R4 | ecosystem: Host-associated > Plants > Phyllosphere > Stem > Wood/Secondary xylem...
TTACATGAAATAAATAGAGCCCACATCTTTTATATCTACTCATTTAGAGAAATTCCTTTAATTAAGATTTGTGTTAATTTGATATTGCGGTAATTTTTTTTTTTAAGATATGTTTTTAATTATTTTTTATTTAAAAAATATTAAATTGACGTAGTTAAGTGTAATACAATATCAAACATACTTACATAAAGATAGAAATATACGATGAAATTAATAGTAATTAAATGAGTTTCTTAAAGCCATTTCTAAGGGCTCTTAGAATAAAGTTGTTTGTGGTTTACATCAATTATACAAGTGCCCTTATAAAATATATATACATGCCTATATGAATATAGTTAATAAGTTGATTTATTTTATATATTTAAAAAAAAACCTAAAAAGATATCGTTTTATTGCACCCTTTCTCATATAATACTATTATCTTAAATAGTATTTTTTTAATTTAATTTTATTTTTTAATATTATTTTTATTAAAGATCCTCATATAATCAACTTGTATAGTGTTTTTTCCTTCATTCTTTTTTTTTAATCTATCTATTTTTTAATTTTATTATTTAATATTATATTTATTGAGAATCCTCACATGAGATTATTCACTTAAAAAATAGTGTTTTTCTATTATTTTTTTCTAATTTATTTTTTTTCAATTTCATTCTTTAACATTATATTTAACGAGAATTTGACTTCATAATTCTTTTCAATTTATTTTTTATGAGATTATTTTATATTCATGACCCAAATTGTGGGTTTAGCATGTTAAATCGATTAACTTGATTATTTTTTTCTTTTTTCTAATTGATTTTTTTTTTCATTTGTATCTCTCCTCACATAATACTATTCACTTGAATAGTGTTTTTTCCATTTTTTTATTTTTCTAATCTGTGTTTTTTTTTTCAATTTCATCTATTAACATTATGTTTATTAAGGATCCTCACGTAACATTATTCACTTGAATAGTGTTTTTTCTTTTTTTTTAATTTATGTTTTTTTTATTTTATCCTTTAACATTATGTTTATTGAGGATTGAGCTTCATAATTTTTCAATTTACTTTTTATGAAATTATCCTAGATTCATGACTTGGACTGCGAGTTTAACAGGTTAACTCGGTTGACTCAAGTATTTTTTTTTTATGATTGACTTTTTTTCTCAGTTTCATCCTTCAACAATAGATTGATTGAGGATTAAACTTCATGATTTATTTCGATCTGTTTTCTATGAGGTTATTCTCATCCCATGATCAGGTCACATGTTTGGCAAGTTAATATTGGTTGATTCAAGTTGTTTTTTTGTCATTTTTAAATAATTTTTTCACTTTCATCTTTCAAAAATGATTTGATTGAGAATTGAGTCTCATAAATTGTTTCAATTTGGTTTCTATTGGGTCATCCTGGTCTCATAACCTGGATCGCGGATTTGGCAAGTTAACTCTAGTTATTTTTTTGTTCTTTTTTTAATTATTTTTTTTAGTTTCATCCTTCAACATTGAGTTTATTATAAATTAAGTTTCATAATTTATTTTGATTTAATTTTTATAGAGTTATCATGATCTCGTAACTTGTTATGCATATTGACAGGTTAACCCGAATCAATTCAATATATTGTGGTATCAGTGTTTCTTAAAAAAATATATTATTTTGACTCAAACTATGTTTTTACCGGTTATTTAGATTGTTTTTAGATCTGACAAGATTATCAGATCATATCAAGTCAATTTTTATACGGTTTAATTTTTTTTTACTAAAAAAATACTAGCATTACCTAAACTTTTTTTATATATTAATTTTTTATATTTAACTTGTGACATAATGCAAGCTAATATCTAGTATTTCAAACAATGATGATGGGAAGATATATGCCATATGAATCCATGGGGATATGAAATGAAAAGCCAATCATATTGCCAATGCCGTAATAAATGTTTCATTCATGCCGAAGCTTTATTGTGAAAATGACATTTCCCTATCTCATCACCGAAAAAGGAGGAGGAGAAAAGGATAGTAATCAAATAAATAACTTTTTTTTTTTTTTTTTACCAATTGTTTTTTAAAGAATGTTAATTTGTGACGGTGATTACGTGGGTGAAAAAGGCATATTTTGCCACATTTAAACTATTTTAAAATATAATTTAAAAAATTAGCTTAGCTTAGTTTTATAATTCTGACTTAATTAAGTTAGGTGAAAATTAATCTAATCAAACTCGAATGATTTTAGTCAAACATCTAAAATAATTTTTTTTTATTTAAAATATTGTTTTAGTTTTTAAAACTTTTTTGTCCAAATAATAACATTTCATTTAAAATAAATGAAAAACTGAAAAATATTAATTTTGAATATATTCAAATTGACCCGTTAACTTACGGACTAACCATGAGTTGTTTCCAATAACTATGCTTCAAAGGAGGTTATTGTCATGATGCCCATGATTCTCCTCTCTTTTTTTTAATTTTTTTTTTCCCTTTTCTTTTCTTAATTACCATGAAAGTTGGTCCTTTGGATAGAAGAGTAGCACATGAACTCAATATGACAAAGCAACCATGCCTTTATCGTCTTTGATCATCGCATGCTCGAGATACGGTGGAGATGCACTAGAAATAGACGCTAGGAGTTGAAGAATTTAATGGACGGTTAATATATACAAATTAGCTATCGTGTTCTTGTGCGGGTTATAAAAATGTTTTTCAAAAAAATGTTAAATATAGAGGCCACTTTGATATGATTTTAATATAAAAAACTCAAAATATAAATCATGAAAGTTTTGTAAATATTTAATTAAATAAATCAATAAGTATCTATGTAAATAAATAAATAAAATCATTAATAATAACCAAAAGAGAAATCCAAAAAATTAAGATATGTATGTAGATCAAGATATTTAATAACACAAAATAAAACATTCACCGAATATGTTCACTAAATTTATTTATTTAAATCAATAAAAGATAAATCAACACAAAAAAACTCGTGACTTAAAAAATAAATACAAATCAAACTAACCGAATAAACTCACGTCCTAAAAAAAATGTTACGCAAGACCGAACACATTATAAATATTATTTAAAAAGAATATTTTTTATTTTAAAAAATAAAGTTCATTTGTATAAAACAAAAAAAAACATAAATTAATTAGAATAATATCTTTAAAAATAAAACACAAACAAAACATTTTTTAAAAAAAAAAACTTATGTTCTACAAAGACATGTAAAACTTGTGACTTAGAATTTTGAAAAATAAAGTCAACATGAAAATACTAAGACTTCACCCATGACCTGATAATTATCAAAAGAACCCGTGTGAAAAAAAAAAAATACCCCTAAATGTACTCTTATTGTACATGAATAATGAAAAAAAAAATCAATGTCTAACAACCTAACAATTTCTTGATCCTGGGGTTAAAAAAGTATTTTTATTATTTAAAAGCTTATGAAAAGTTAAAAAAAAAAACTTTTAATCAACAACTCTAAGTTTTGTTAATTTAATTTGGAGGTAAAAAATTATTTTTATTACAAAAAAATAAAAAAATCTAGATACCTCTTAATAATCTTTTAATAATTAGCGAGTCATAGAAAAGACCAAAGCATCTTTAATTTTAAGGCTTTTTTTTTCATTCAAGGATAAAAAAATAATTTCATTATACCAATCTACCGTAAATTGATTATATGGCTACGACGAAGAACCCAAACCTTATAATGTTTTAGTTAATTATTGTTTTAGGTTCGGTATTCTAAATTGCCTTTGATATAAATGTACTAGGAAGCCTTTATAAAAACTTTGCATGTGAAAATCTAGAATCTCAACTGTAGACCTAACACTATTCACACATAAAAAAACATTGTAAGCCTGTTTTGTATTTTTTAATAATTCATTTTGGTCTTTAAAGTTTATTTTTAAACGATTTAATTTTAATTAAAGGTCAATCACTTTTAATTTTTTAGTCAATGATAGAATTGGAAGAACAAGGTCTAGTTGTTTTACATCAAATATGGATGGAGTGTCAGAAATTTCAGGAAAGATACACTTTGATCCTCATGCTTTCAAAATAATATAAATTATATAATTTCGGCACCTTAATATTTTTTCAATTCAATTTTGGTATAAAATTTTATATTTGTTATATTATAGTCTCTGATTAAAAGAGGAGAGAGAGGCTGCTGAATTTTGATGTAGAGAGAGAAAGATATCATTGACACCGATTTAAACCACTAAAATGATTGATATTTATTTCAAATAGTTTCATTTAATGAGGGGAGTTCATATTAGGTGTTTTTTTACCTTTAAAATTTGTAACAAGTTGTTTTTGGATTGGTTTTGGTTTTGGAGATGGTTTTTTGGTTTTTTTATGCTACAAATGAGTTTATCATGGTTCCTAAAGTTTTTTCTAGGAATTTTGAGTCAAAATAAGTTGAAAAACAGGTTTTTCAGTAAAACAACCTTGAGCCCTGATTCTCCAGCCACCACAATGGCTAGAAATTTGGCAAAACCAGATATCGTGTCGTTCGATTTTTTTTCAAAAATATTTGGGGCGAACAACATTTCATCTGCTCTAGATGAAAAAAAAAATAACGGCTCAGTCGTGTGGTTTTGTCAGGCAGGCCCGCGTGTGGGCTCGAACAAATATGCTAAGCAGGCTGGCCTAACTTGTCAGATCCAGTAGCACTTAGCCTTTACTTTTCCTTTCCTTTTTGTTTTAATGTTTTTTTAAATTAATGCTTCTTTTATATGATGTTTTTCCAAAAAAAATTATTTATATTTAGATTAATATCACTTCTCTCTTTTATTTTGTTTAGAGAGTCTCTTTTAATTGGCGATTATGTTTTTGTTATGCATTTAATTTTTATGAAGTTTTTATGATTTATTTATAATTTTTAAAAAAATTTTGTATAGATGAACTTTATTTTTTAAAATAAAAAAATATTTTCAGATAATATTTTTAATATGTGTAACCTTATTTAATATTTGTTTCCATTTTATTTTATTCAATCAATATAATGTGTGTGTCTATTTCTTTTATCTTTTGATTGAATAAAAAAAACTATTTTTAGTAAACACAATCAGGTAAATATCATATTTTGTGAGATTAAATATCTTAATTTACATCTGTCTCTTAATTTTTCTAGTTTTTTTTAGTTATTATTTATGAATTTTTTTTATTAATACATATAGTTCTCAATTTATTTGAATATATATATATATATATATATATATATATATGTGTGTGTATAATTTTATTTTTTTTACTTAGAATTTTTTTTAACTACAAAAATACATCAAAAAACCCTGTATATAAAATATTTTATTGAAAAAATTATATCTAACCCGAGATGAATTGCGAGTAAAGTATCTAATGTGTGAGTGTGTGTATAAAATGAATATTATATATATAAATCCACGTATCTTATTAGAAACTACATTTGCATCTTTACCGACCACACACACATACTCATTTTATACGTCAATAAACAAATTATATTTGTTGATATCTTACGGTATATTTGGTATGATTTAATGTAATATAATGTAATTAAATATATATTAGAATGAAAAATAATAATTTAATGTAATGGGATGATTTATTACCTTCATTTATTTGGTTACAAAACTTCTAATAATGTAATGGAGGCTTTGACAAAGTTTCATTTTAGTTCCTATAATTTTCAAGAAATTATTTTAGTCCCTATGTTTTATTTTTATTTAAAAATTAGTAATTATTTGAAAATAAATGGTCCTTATATTTTATAGAAATCACAGCTTATTTTTTATGATAATTTTTTTTTAATAATTATGTCTCTACATGATTACTCTTAATAATGTAATTACTTATTAAATATAGCTTATTTTATACAATACTTGTGATGTAAATGTCATTATGCCTATATTAATGACCATTACATGTAATCATCAATCGTTGCCAAAGCAACAAATAAAATGAACACAGTTAAGTAATTTCTACAAGGGAATGATCAGACGGTGTTCAGATTTGAACAACACGTGTGCTCTTATGATTTGAAAACCTAAGAGGATTAAAAGATTAAACTGATTAAATTGAAAAATTAATTAAAAAACTGAATCAAAGAAAAAATTAAATTAACTAATTAAAAAAACTCAATCCAATTCTGTTTTTATTTTAAAAATATAAAATTAATTGAATTGAATCAAACTAGACCGACTCAATTGGCCTAGAAGTTCAATTGAAAAATAAAAAGAGATATAAATATTACATTTTATTACAATCCTAAATCAAACTCAAAAGCAGATGCCCCCAAGCTTTCTCTATCTCTCATCTCTTCTAGTTCTAACCCAAATCAAAGTCAAAAGTTGCCCGCGAATCTCTCTTTGTTTCTTGTTTATCTCTAGATCTCTCTAGCATTGTGATTTGATTGTTTCTATTAAAAAATTATATTAATTCAATAACTTTAGATATTAGTTAAAGTTTATTTATATTATTTTTAATATTATATTATTTTTAATATATTTCCTCGAATAAAAATTATTTAAGTTTGAAACTTATACAAACTTACATTACCCTGTATTAAATTTTTATTAAATAAATAGAGAATGTGAAATTAAAACTCGTAACCATTTGGTTATTAAAGTTCCACTACCATATCAAAGAATTATCTTAACTTAAAAATTTAAATTATTAATTAAATAAGATTTTAAAATATTACTTATATTATATCCGACACTTTCTGCATACTTTCCAGGCTATTCTTGCAAATTTTGTGACTATTTGATTCTAGCAATCAGAATCGGTCTTATAAGCTATACGTGTTGGAACAAATCTGGTTTTTTTCATGTGGGCATTAGTTAATTTAGAGGCCTCCAAAATTGTTTAAATGAGTAATAACCCATGTTGATTTGGTTGGTAACATTACTATCAGTAGGTTGTTATAATTCACCGTCGAATTTCATTTGCTTTGCCTAAAGGTTCTGCACTTAAAAGTGACTGAATTTGTTATAATTATGCATATTTTAAGTTATTATGATTAAATCTGATTTTATTTTTATCATTATAAATGATGGTTGTCGTTGCTATTTTTTTTTATTATGATTAACATAGGTATTCGGACCAACTTGTGCATATCTTAATTAATTCCATAGGTCGTATTGTTGTTGCAATTTTTTCTAATTCTTCTTGTTGAACTTTTGTTTTTTTATTTGTAAGATCTCATATTTATTTAACTCATCAGCTAACTCCTCCTTTTTGTTTCTAGTAGTGACATGCCATCCCTTTACCTTCTTGTCTTGGTTTTTGACATACAATGAAACCGTGTTGGCTTGATGCATCAGTTTGTTTGTTCAAGATTATAGTTTTTTTTTTGTTGTTGTTATTGTTTATATTAGTGTGATTATTCATGTGACAAAACTATTAAAAACTTGATAGATTGATAGTATTATCAACATTATTGTGAATAGCCTCTTCAAAAAATTAAAAAGCACAAGAACTAAAAAAATGGGCATTTGAAATAGGTTTTTTTTACATCAATTAAAAATCTTTTAAAAACCCATAAAAAGATACAAAAAAAAAGCCCAAAAATCCCAATAAAAGAGAAATAGGCATTGTCATTATTTTTACAAAACAAACCAATTCAAAATTAATTTCTAGTTCGATTCAAACCAAAAATAAAGTCAAACCAAAATTGCATGCCCCTGCTGGAGCCATGGCCCCTCCCCGTTCTAATGTGGCTCCGCCATTATGTCAAAAATAAAACAAACACTAAAGGTTATGGGGGAAAACACTATTCCCCACACTCATAAACATTGTAGATTGACAGTGTTTTGTATTTTTTATTTTTGTATTTTTTTTGTGTTTTTATGTTTTTGTATTTTTTTAGTTATTGATTTTTTTAATTTAATCTTTATATTATATGTTTATTAGAATTTAAAGTAAATAATTTTATTTTATTTTTCTTTTATATTGTTATTATGGTATCGGAAAAATATCTCAGTATCAAGTTGGTATTGAAAAAATATCTCAGCATCGCAGTATCATCTATTTTATTTATCATTTATTTAAATAAAAAATAATTTCTTAAAAAACAAGTTATTAAACTTTGTGGAGTCAATGCCCCGAACTACAAGTTTGGCGAGGTAACTTGGGTTGTCCCGGTTCATGGATTTGGCAAGATACTTTTTTTCCCCATAATTTAACTTGATTTTGTGATTGTCTATATTTTTTTTCATATAACTAAAAATATCAATTTCAAAAAAAAAAAACAATGTTATTAAACTTTAGAAATTCCATGGAACTATTTGCAGGTTTGGTGGGTTGACCCGATTCTCGGGTTAGCGAGTTTATTTTTTTACAAAAATCATTTTTTATTTAATCATTTAATATTAAGTTGATTGAAAATTAACTTTCATAATTTGTTTCGTTTCACTTTTTATGAGGGTATCACAGTCTAAAAAAAATCTTGTTATTAGCTTGATGCTCAATTTTGCGATCATCTATTTTGCTGTATATAGCTAAATAAAAAATATTTTTTAAAAGAATTATTAATCTCATTGGATTTCGTGACCTAGTTCATGGATTTAACGTATTGATTTGAGTTACTCGAATCATAGGTTTGACGAGTATACCCACCAAACTGATTTTTTTGGTTCTTTAATTTTTTTAATTTATATTTTTTTATCTTATTTTTTAATATTGGATTAGCTGAGAAATAGACTTCATGATTTACTTTTGTTTGCTTTCTATAGAGTTATCACAATCTCAAACAAACATCAATTCTATTTTAAGGTTGATGCTTGATTTTTCGAGCATCTATTTTTTTATCATATAATTAAATAAAAATAGTATATTAAAAAAAATTTATTAAATTTCAGTGGAGTTCATTACTTGAGTTGTAGAGTGGTTGGGGTCAATCCAATCTTGTTTAGTCTCAATATTTTTTTTAAAAGTTGCCACTTGAATTTTTTTTAAAAGCAATACAATGTTTTTATTGGTTATCCATACTGTTTTTGAACCCTTAAAATTGACTGAATCACGTTGGGTTAGCTTCTACATAGTTTAATTGAAAACTCGAGTTAAATAAGAAGCTTAATCGAGAGGTTATAATAGTTATTCACAATATATTTTTTTTTTTCATTTTGACCCCTTTTTTTTCCTTTGGTTATTGAATTTCTTTTTAACTTAGTCCTTATATGATGTGTTTATGGGGATTTAAAGTTGATAATTTATTTGAATTTATTTTATATAAGGTTATCGTGATATCAAAAAAATATCCTAGCATCGGATTGGTATAAAAAAATATCCCAACACCGTGGTATGATCTGTTTTTTTTTAAAAAAAATTATTTAAATAAAAAATGATTTGGAAAAAATGGGATTATTAAACTTTATGGAGTCAATGACTCGGTATGCAAGTTTGGTGAAGTAACCCTGATTGCCCTGGTTCACAGGTTTAGTGAGTTTTTTTTTTCTAAACAAGTATAAAGCTAAGTAATTGTTTGAGAATACAGTTGAAACGTTGTTCCCCAAAAATTCAAATTTATTTTTGCTCAAAATTATTTTTTTAATATTTTTAGATTGTTTTAATGTGTTGATTTCAAAAATAATTTTTTTTAAATGATTATTTTGATACATTTCTGAGTAAAAAATATTTCAAAAAGCAATCGCCACCACACTTCTAACCCCCCTAAAAAGTACTTTGATAATTTTGATACATTGTTTCCCCACGCTCGTTAACATCATGGATTACAATAATAATCCACAATGTTATTTTTTTTTTTTGCATTTTAAACCCCCTTTTTTTCTTTAGTGATTGATATTTTTAATTGATTTCTTATATAATGTGTTTATGGGGATTTAACGTTAATAAGTTATTTTAATTTATTTTTTATATGGTTAACGTGCTATTAAAAAAAATCATAGTATCGGGTTGATATCAGAAAAATATTTCAATATTGTGGTATGGTCTATTTTCTAAAAAGCTTAGTTAAAGAAAAATTTCTTTGAAAAAAAGTAGATTATTAAACTATGTGAAGTCAATGACTCGGTTTGCGAGTTTGACGAGATAACCCTGGTTGCTTTTATTCACGAGTTTCACGGGTTTAGTAGAATGTCTTTTTTTTTTTTAATTGAACTCAATTATGTAATCATTTATTGATTTAATACTATAAAAAAATAATTTTCTATACACTTAATATTTTATTTAAAATTTAAAAAATAATAATCTAAACCGCATTAGAGCGCGGCCGAATGTAATAATGTCACCTATAAAAGCGAGAGGTTCTCTTCTTCGAAGTCTCTAAGTTAATAATTGAGCGGTCAAGGAGTCTCGAAAGCATTGTGAGGGCGGCAGGCAGCCTTTTGAAATTTTAATCCTTCGATCACTTTTTGACATATTGCTAAGCAAAACTCCCTCTCAAACTCATACTCTCTCACGCATCTGGTTTTTTATATATTTGACTTTCATTATTCACCGCGAGACGATTTATTTTTACATCTTAAAAATATTTTTTTAAAAAATTATTTTTTATTCTAAATATTTTTTTTGTTCTTTTTAAATTATTTTAATATACTAATATTAAAAATAAATTTTAAAAAATAAAAAAATATTAATTCAATATGTTTCTAAATAAAAAAATAAAAAAATAATCTATATCGCATTACCAAACAGTCTATTTAACCTGTCAATCGTTACTTTTATAAATTATAGCATTAGTTTTTCATATCCTAACTAAGTCTGCAAACCAGTCATTTGACATGTTCTTTGAAATCCTTACACACAAAAAATACTTTTATTAATTTAAGAGAATTTCATGCTAAACGAGAGAGAGATCAAATCATTTGTTTTGATGAAATAGATCCATCCACAAATGTTTGTGGTGGGTTGCTGGGTAGTTTTTTGAGCAGTTTGAAATCGTGTTCTATATTTTTTTTAATTTTAAATTTGTTTTGGTTAAAATTATTTTTTTATATATTTTTTAATTATTTTGATATATTGATATTAAAAATAATTTTTTAAAGATAATATATATATATATATATATATATATATATATATATATATATATATATATATAACACAATCTAGGATTATAGAAAACTTATTCCTAGAGACTCGAAAAGATTGTTTATCACCAAGGATATAGTCCAATTCAACCGTGAAACTTCATGGGTTTTTTTGATATGTTATATTGTATATTAATTAATACTCTCAAACATGTGAGGAAATTACTTAGCTTTTTTCATGTTTTTTTTATGTTTTGTCTTTTTTTTTTCCCACATTTTATTTTTTTTCTTTTTTTTTTTGGATTTTGCATGTTTTTTTTTCCAAGACTCTCTTCTTCTTCTTCTTCTTCTTTTTATTTTTTTTGTTTTTTTAAATTATTTTTATCGATTTTTTTTAATATTAAACTAGTTGAGAATTTAGTTCTATAATTTTTTTCTTTAAAACATTATTGATTACTATAATATTTTCCTACAAGGTTTATTTTTTTAATGATTTTTTTTAAATGGTCTTTGTAGATTTTATTTTTTTCATATTGAGTTGGTTGGGAATTTTGCTTCGTAGTTTTTTTTTAAACACTGTAGATTGTTACAATATTTCCCCACATGGTTTTTGTATTGCTATAATGTTTCCCCACATATTTTTTTTCAAAATTATCTTTGTTGAAATTTTTTTAATATTAAGTTAGCTGAGAATTTAACTTTAACTTTCCCTACATGTTTTTTTTCATTTTCTTTGCTTTATTTTTTCAAAATTGACTTCTTTTTTTTCAGAATTGTTTTTGTTGATTTTATTTTTTTAATATAGAGCTGATTGAGAATTTAGCCTTGTAGTTTTTTTTCTTTAAAACATTGTAGATTGCTACAGTGTTTCCTCACATGGTTTTTTTTTATTTTTTATGATTTTATTTTATTTTTTTCCCAGAATTGTCTGTCGATTTTATTTTTTTCATTGAGTTGGTTGAGAATTTAGTTTTGTAGTTTTTTTCTTTAAAATAATGTGGATTGCTACAGTGTTCCCACATATGATTTTTTTCGTTATGATTTTTTTCAAGATTATCTTTATCGATTTTATTATTTTTAATATTGAGCTGATTGAGAATTACAACTGTAGATTTTCTCATGAAACATTATAGATTGCTACAGTATTTTTATGCATTGTTTTTTTTCTCTTTTTTTGTTATGATTTTTTTCAAAATTTTCTTTGTTGATTTTATTTTAATATTAAACTGGTTAAGAATTTAATTTTGTAACTTTTTCCTTGAAAACATTGTGAATTATAATATTTTTTCTATATATATATATATATATATTTTTTTTTTTTTATAAACCTATGAAAATGTATAAATATGTCATAAATCCCTAGCATCGCGCGGAGATGACATCTATTACCATCTTGAAGCCGGGGACTTGGACAGCCTGAATTTCTTAGCAAAAGACTTTTGGTCGCATGACTGAGAATATTGCTCTATTCAGCCATAAAATTAGCAGCAAGTTTACTTCTTTATAATGTGACAACTGTCAAATTCGTGAATTAATCAACTTGCAATCGTAATATTCTGGGCTGAACGCTTATTTTTATTTGTATTTTTTGGCAAAAGGGAGTGATCTGGATCATCCTGAAAAATGGTTTATTTAAGATACCAAAGCACATGCATAATTTTTACCATTGAATCAATTATTGGCATACTTGATTTTACTGTATTTAAGAATTTTTATTTTTTTAATATTTTTAGATTGTTTTGCTTTATTAATATTAAAAAAATTAATTTATTTTCAAGTAAAAGATATTTTAATAAATAATTTCTATTGTATTTTCAAATGGCCACTTTAAATCATCCCAAACTTCATTTCGGGGAGGAAAAAAAAGAGATGAAGTACAAAAAGTCTTAACATTTATGACACTTGTTTTAGTTACTAATTCCATTGAAATATCAACCATGACAGCAAATTAAAGCATATATTATGAAGGGACATTATGTTCAGTCCAACATTCCATCTACTATGAATAATAATATTGACAATATTTTTTTAATCCAAACAAAAGAAAACCACGTCCAGATTATTGCCACCGTAATTTTCAAGAATCTAAGCAGGAGCAAAGTTATTAAATCTTTCTTCTCAGGTGATTTCGTTTAACTGTTTGGAAGTTAAAGTTTTTTAAAATGTATTTTATTTAAAAATATATTAAAATAATATTTTTTTATTGATTAAAAATTATTTTTGATATAATGTATTAAAATGATTTGAAAATATAAAAAAATATTAAATTAAAGTAAAAAAAATAAAAAAAATTTAAATTTTTTAAAAATGAATTTGATACATAAAAATAAAAATTATTTTTTAAATAAAAAATATTATTTTAAATAAAAAAATTAAAAAATAAAACAAGATTTTAATCCGAGAGCAGAGCTGCAGAAGTGTCTGCATTAGAAAGTGCAAAAAGCAAAAGAAAATTAGCAAAAAGCATAATCAAGTACACGTGATTGGATCTAGCAGCCTGACAGGTGGTGAGTTCTTGTTGGGAAGGCAACCTTACCCTGTCCATCAATCATGTGACATACTGCACTTTGGCTCACGTGAAGCCTGTAAGAATCTACATGGAAAAGGGCCCACTTCACAAGCTAAGCCTGACACGTGCCATGATTTGGTTAGCATGCAATAAAACGATGTTACTTCTTCAACTAAAAAGGTGGCATCCATCCTCCTGGCACCCATTATCTGTGGACTGGACACCCCTTTCGTTTGCAAGACGGCAATTTCTTCATCTCCTTGATTAAGATATATATATATATATATATATATATATATATATATAAGGTCTTGTTTGGATGATAAGAGAGTCATGTGTTTTCCTTCTTTCTTTTTGTACAGAGATTAGGGGTGAGCAAATTCGGTTCGGTTCGGTTTTTACCCAAAAAACTAACCAAAATCAAATTTTGAAAAACTTAAAAATTCAAACCGGACCCGAACCGGAACCGGTTCAAACTGACCGGTTTCGGTTC
>Ga0325403_1003752_pt1 | contig 13956 bp, 4 predicted proteins | sample PopdelMetagenome_19_FD_205665 | JGI IMG/M metagenome (GOLD analysis project Ga0325403, IMG submission 205665) | Populus deltoides microbial communities from Bellville, Georgia, United States - Xylem-PdKOR-R4 | ecosystem: Host-associated > Plants > Phyllosphere > Stem > Wood/Secondary xylem...
AGCTAGATTTTATAGATATGACCATAAGACAACATCTAAACGCTGAGTATCATCAAAAGTTTGTTTAGTATTTCACTCTTCCTTTCTTTAATGTTTTTTAATAACTTTAAAAATATCTTCTCTCGTTATTGGTTCCATTTAAGCCAACCAATGCGGGAGAGACAAATCTTAATTAAGGTAAAATCCAATAATACATGTTTCCAATAAATTAAAAATAAAACAAACCCAAAATTTCACGTGAATGCCAACAAGATTTCGAATCTACTCGAGGTTTGAATCTCTGTACAAAAAGAAAGAAGGAAAACACATGACTCTCTTATCATCCAAACAAGACCTTATATATATATATATATCTTAATCAAGGAGATGAAGAAATTGCCGTCTTGCAAACAAAAGGGGTGTCCAGTCCACAGATAATGGGTGCCAGGAGGATGGATGCCACCTTTTTAGTTGAAGAAGTAACATCGTTTTATTGCATGCTAACCAAATCATGGCACGTGTCAGGCTTAGCTTGTGAAGTGGGCCCTTTTCCATGTAGATTCTTACAGGCTTCACGTGAGCCAAAGTGCAGTATGTCACATGATTGATGGACAGGGTAAGGTTGCCTTCCCAACAAGAACTCACCACCTGTCAGGCTGCTAGATCCAATCACGTGTACTTGATTATGCTTTTTGCTAATTTTCTTTTGCTTTTTGCACTTTCTAATGCAGACACTTCTGCAGCTCTGCTCTCGGATTAAAATCTTGTTTTATTTTTTAATTTTTTTATTTAAAATAATATTTTTTATTTAAAAAATAATTTTTATTTTTATGTATCAAATTCATTTTTAAAAAATTTAAATTTTTTTTATTTTTTTTACTTTAATTTAATATTTTTTTATATTTTCAAATCATTTTAATACATTATATCAAAAATAATTTTTAATCAATAAAAAAATATTATTTTAATATATTTTTAAATAAAATACATTTTAAAAAACTTTAACTTCCAAACAGTTAAACGAAATCACCTGAGAAGAAAGATTTAATAACTTTGCTCCTGCTTAGATTCTTGAAAATTACGGTGGCAATAATCTGGACGTGGTTTTCTTTTGTTTGGATTAAAAAAATATTGTCAATATTATTATTCATAGTAGATGGAATGTTGGACTGAACATAATGTCCCTTCATAATATATGCTTTAATTTGCTGTCATGGTTGATATTTCAATGGAATTAGTAACTAAAACAAGTGTCATAAATGTTAAGACTTTTTGTACTTCATCTCTTTTTTTTCCTCCCCGAAATGAAGTTTGGGATGATTTAAAGTGGCCATTTGAAAATACAATAGAAATTATTTATTAAAATATCTTTTACTTGAAAATAAATTAATTTTTTTAATATTAATAAAGCAAAACAATCTAAAAATATTAAAAAAATAAAAATTCTTAAATACAGTAAAATCAAGTATGCCAATAGTTGATTCAATGGTAAAAATTATGCATGTGCTTTGGTATGCTAATTTTATGGCTGAATAGAGCAATATTCTCAGTCATGCGACCAAAAGTCTTTTGCTAAGAAATTCAGGCTGTCCAAGTCCCCGGATTCAAGATGGTAATAGATGTCATCTCCGCGCGATGCTAGGGATTTATGATGACATATTTATACATTTTCGTGGGTTTATAAAAAAAATAAAAAATATATATAGAAAAAAAATAATGTAATTCATAATATTTTCAAGGAAAAAGCTACAAAATTAAATTCTTAACAAGTTTAATATTAAAAAAAATCAACAAAGAAAATTTTGAAAAAAATCATAACAAAAAAAAAACCATGCATGAAAATACTGTAGCAATCTATAATATTTCATGAGAAAATCTATAATTATAATTCTCAACCAGCTCAATATTAAAAATAATAAAATCGATAAAGATAATTTTGAAAAAAATCATATGTGGAAACACTGTAGCAATCCACATTATTTTAAAGAAAAAAACTACAAAACTAAATTCTCAACCAACTCAATGAAAAAAAAAATCGAGAGACAATTCTGGGAAAAAAATAAAATAAAATCATAGAAAAATAGAAAAAAAAACCATGTGGGGAAACACTGTGCAATCTACAATGTTTTAAAGAAAAAAAAACTATAAGGCTAAATTCTCAATCAGCTCTATATTAAAAAAATAAAATCAACAAAAACAATTCTGAAAAAAAAAAGAGTCAATTTTGAAAAAATAAAGCAAAGAAAATGAAAAAAAAAACATGTAGGGAAAGTTAAAGCTAAATTCTCAACTAACTTAATATTAAAAAAATTTCAACAAAGATAATTTTGAAAAAATAAATATGTAGGGAAACACTATAGCAATACAAAAATTATGTGGGGAAACATTGTAACAATCTACAGTGTTTAAAAAAAATTACGAAGCAAAATTCTCAACCAACTCAATATGAAAAAAATAAAATCGACAAAGACCATTTTAAAAAAAAATCATTAAAAAAAGAAAATAAACCTTGCAGAAAAATATTGTAGTAATCAATAATGTTTTAAAGAAAAAAATTATAGAACTAAATTCTCAACAAGTTCAATATTAAAAAAAATCGACAAAAATAATTTAAAAAAACACAAAAACAAAAAAAAGTAAAAAGAAGAAGAAGAAGAAGAAGAAGAAGAGAGTCTTGGAAAAAAAAACATGCAAAATCCAAAAAAAAAAGAGAAAAAAAAATAAAATGTGGGAAAAAAAACAAAAAGAAAAAAAAAAGACAAAACATGAAAAAAGCTAAGTAATTTCCTCACATGTTTGAGAGTATTAATTAATATACAATATAACATATCAAAAAAACCCATCAAGTTTCACGGTTGAATTGGACTTTATCCTTGGTGATAAACAATCTTTTCGAGTCTCTAGGAATAAGTTTTCTATAATCCTAGATTGTGTTCTATATATATATATATATTATCTTTAAAAAATTATTTTTAATATCAATATATCAAAATAATTCAAAAATATATAAAAATAATTTTAACCAAAACAAATTTAAAATTAAAAAAAATATATGGAACACGATTTCAAACTGCTCAAAAAACTACCCAGCAACCCACCACAAACATTTGTGGATGGATCTATTTCATCAAAACAAATGATTTGATCTCTCTCTCTCTCTCTCTCTCTCTCGTTTAGCATGAAATTCTCTATTAATAAAAGTTTTTTTTGTGTGTAAGGATTTCAAAGAACATGTCAAATGACTTAGTTAGGATATGAAAAACTAATGTTATAATTTATAAAAGTAACGATTGACACGTTAAATAGACTGTTTGGTAATGTAATATAGATTATTTTTTTTATTTAGAAATATATTGAATTAATATTTTTTTATTTTTTAAAATTTATTTTTAATATTAGTATATCAAAATAATTTAAAAATAACAAAAAAAATATTTAGAATAAAAAATAAATTTTTAAAAAAATATTTTTAAGATGTAAAAATAAATCGTCTCGCGGTGAATAATAAAAGTCAAATATATAAAAAACCAGATGCGTGAGAGAGTATGAGTTTGAGAGGGAGTTTTGCTTAGCAATATGTCAAAAAGTGATCGAAGGATTAAAATTTCAAAAGGCTGCCTGCCGCCCTCACAATGCTTTCGAGACTCCTTGACTGCTCAATTATTAACTTGGAGACTTCGAAGAAGAGGACCTCTCGCTTTTATAGGTGACATTATTACATTCGGCCGCGCTCTAATGCGGTTTAGATTATTATTTTTTAAATTTTAAATAAAATATTAAGAGTATATAAAATTATTTTTTTATAGTATTAAATCAATAGATGTTTACATAATCGAGTTCAATTAAAAAAAAACACTCTACTAAACCCGTGAAACCCGTGAATAAGAACAACTAGGGTTATTTCATTAAACTCGCACACCGAGTCATTGACTTCACACAGTTTAATAACCTACTTTTTTTCAAAGAAATTTTTATTTAACTAAGCTTTTTAGAAAATAGACCATACCGCAGTGTTGGAATATTTTTCTCATATCAACCCGATACTATGATTTTTTTTAATACCGCAATAACCATATAAAAAACAAATTATAATAAATTATTAACGTTAAATCCCCATAAACACATTATATAAGAAATCAATTAAAAAAAATCAATCACCAAAGAAAAAAAGGGGGCTCAAAATGCAAAAAAAAAAAAAAAACAACATTGTAGATTATTATTGTAATCCATGGTGTTAACGAGCGTGGGGAAACAATGTATTAAAATTATCAAAATACTTTTTAGGGGGGGTTAGGAGGGTGGTGGCGATTGCTTTTCGAAATATTTTTTACTCAGAAATGTATGAAAATAATCATTTAAATTTTTTTTTTTGAAATCAACACATTAAAACAATCTAAAAATATTAAAAAAATAATTTTGAGCAAAAATAAATTTGAATTTTTGAGGAACACGGTTTCAACCGTATTCTCAAACAATTACTTAGCTTTATACTTGTTTAGAAAATAAAATACCTCACTAAACCCCTGAATCAGGGCAATCAGGGTTACTTCACCAAACTTGCATACCGGGTCATTAACTTCACAAAGTTTAATAATCCAATTTTTTCCAAATCATTTTTTATTTAAATAATTTTTTAAAAAAACAGATCATACCACGGTGTTAGGATATTTTTTTATACCAATTCGATGCTAGGATATTTTTTTGATATCGCAATAACCTTATATAAAATAAATTCAAATAAATTATCAACTTTAAATCTCCATAAAAAATCATATAAGGACTAAATTAAAAAAAAATTCAATAACCAAAGGAAAAAAGGGGGTCAAAATGAAAAAAAAAAAACATTGTGAATAACTATTATAACCTCTTGATTCAGCTTCTTATTTAACTCGAGTTTTCAATTAAACTATGTAGAAGCTAACCCAACGTGATTCAGTCAATTTTAAAGGTCCAAAAACAGCATGGATAACCAATAAAAACATTGTATTACTTTTAAAAAAAATTCAAGTGGCAACTTAAAAAAAAAAATATTGAGACTAAACAAGATTGGATTGACCCCAACCACTCTACAACTCAAGTAATGAACTCCACTGAAATTTAATAAAAAATTTTTAATATACTATTTTTATTTAATTATATGATAAAAAAATAGATGTTCGAAAAATCAAGCATCAACCTTAAAATAGAATTGATTTTTGTTTAAGATTGTGATAACTCTATAGAAAGCAAACAAAAGTAAATCATGAAGTTTATTTCTCAGCTAATCCAATATTGAAAAATAAGATAAAAAAATATCAATTAAAAAAATTAAAGGACCAAAAAAATCAGTTTGGTGGGTATACTCCTCAAACCCATGATTCGAGTAACTCAAATCAATACGTTAAACCCATGAACTAGGTCACGAAATCCAATGAGATTAATAACTCTTTTAAAAAATATTTTTTATTTAGCTATATACAATAAAATAGATGATCGCAAAATTGAGCATCAAGCTAATACCAAGATTTTTTTTAGACTGTGATACCCTCATAAAAAGTGAAACGAAACAAATTATGAAAGTTAATTTTCAATCAACTTAATATTAAATGATTAAATAAAAAATGATTTTTGTAAAAAAATAAACTCGCTAACCCGAGAATCGGGTCAACCCACCAAACCTGCAAATAGTTCCATGGAATTTCTAAAGTTTAATAACATTTTTTTTTTCGAAATTGATTTTTTTAGTTATATGAAAAAAAAATATAGACAATCACAAAATCAAGTTAAATTATGGGGAAAAAAAGGTATCTTGCCAAATCCGTGAACCGGGACAACCCAAGTTACCTCGCCAAACTTGTAGTTTGGGGCATTGACTCCACAAAGTTTAATAACTTGTTTTTTAAAAAATTATTTTTTATTTAAATAAATGATAAATAAAATAGATGATACTGCGATGCTGAGATATTTTTTCAATACCAACTTGATGCTGAGATATTTTTCCGATACCATAATAACAATATAAAAGAAAAATAAAATAAAATAAAATTATTATCTTTAAATTCTAATAAACATATAATATAAAGATTAAATTAAAAAAATCAATAACTAAAAAAATACAAAAACACAAAAAATACAAAAATAAAAAATACAAAACATCATCAATCTACAATGTTTATGAGTGTGGGGAATAGTGTTTTCCCCCATAACCTTTAGTGTTTGTTTTATTTTTAACATAATGGCGTAGCCACATTAGAACGGGGAGGGGCCATGGCTCTAGCAGGGGCACGCAATTTTTGTTCGACTCTATTTTTGGTTTGAATTGAACTAGAAATTAATTTTGATCATGAATTGAACTAGAAATTAATTTTGAATTGATCGATTTTGGTTCAGTTTGTTTTGTAAAAAAATGACAATGCCTATTTCTCTTTTATTGGGATTTTTGGGCCTTTTTTTTTGTATCTTTTTATGGGTTTTTAAAAGCATTTTAATTGATGTAAAAAAAACCTATTTCAAATGCCCATTTTTTTTAGTTCTTGAGCTTTTTAATTTTTTAAAGAGGCTATTCACAATAATGTTGATAATACCATCAATCTATCAAGTTTTTAATAGTTTTGTCATATGAACAATCACACTAATACAAACAATAACAACAACAAAAAAAAACTATAGTCTTAAACGAAGAAACTGATGCATCAAGCCAACTCGGTTTCATTGTATGTCAAAAACCAAGACAAGAAGATAAAGGGATGGTATGTCACTACTAGAAACAAAAAGGAGGGGTTAGCTGATGAGGTAAAGAAATATGAGATCTTACAAATAAGAAAACAAAAGTTTAAAAACAAGAATCAGAAAGAATTGAATAGCAGCAACAACATGACCTGTAGGATTAATTAAGATATGCGTAAGCTGGTCCGAATACTTACGTTAATCATAATTAAAAAAAAATAACAACAACAACCATTATTTGTAATGATAAAAATAAAATCAGATTTAATCATAATAACTTAAAATATGCATAATTATAACAAATTCAGTCACTTTTAAGTGCAGAACCTTTAGGCAAAGCAAATGAAATTCGACGGTGAATTATAACAACTTACTGATAGTAATGTTACCAACCAAATCAACATGGGTTATTACTCATTAAAACAATTTTGGAGGCCTCTAAATTAATTAATGCCCACATGAAAAAAACCAGATTTGTTCCAACACGTATAGCTTATAAGACCGATTCTGATTGCTAGAATCAAATAGTCACGAAATTTGCAAGAATAGCCTATAAAGGATACAGAAAGTGATCGATATAATATAAGTTATATTTTAAGATCTTATTTGATTAATAATTTAAATTTTTAGGTTAAGATGATTCTTTAACATGGTAATGGAGTTTTAATGACCAAACAGTCACGAATTTGAATCTCACATTCTCTATTTATTTGATAAAAATTCAATACAAAGTAATGTAAATTTGTATAAGTTTTAAACTTAAATAATTTTTATTTGAGGAAATATATTAAAAATAATATAAATAATTTTTAATTAATAGCTGAAGTTATTGAATTAATATAATTTTTTAATAGAAACAATCAAATCACGATGATAGAGAGATCTAGAGATAAACAAGAAACAAAGAGAGATTCGCGGGTAACTTTTGACTTTGATTTGGGTTAGAACTAGAAGAGATGAGAGATAGAGAAAGCTTGGGGGCATCTGCTTTTGAGTTTGATTTAGGATTATAATAAAATGTAATATTTATATCTCTTTTTATTTTTCAATTGAACTTCTAGGCTAATTGAGTAATTGAGTCGGTCTAGTTTGATTCAATTCAATTAATTTTATATTTTTAAAATAAAAACAGAATTAGATTGAGTTTTTTTAATTAGTTAATTTAATTTTTTCTTTGATTCAGTTTTTTAATAATTTTTCAATTTAATCAGTTTAATCTTTTAATCCCCTTAGGTTTTCAAATCATAAGAGCACACGTGTTGTTCAAATCTGAACACCGTCTGATCATTCCCTTGTAGAAATTACTTAACTGTGTTCATTTTATTACTTGCTTTGGCAACGATTGATGATTACATGTAATGGTCATTAATATAGGCATAATGACATTTACATCACAAGTATTGTATAAAATAAGCTATATTTAATAAGTAATTACATTATTAAGAGTAATCATGTAGAGACATAATTATTAAAAAAAAATTATCATAAAAAATAAGCTGTGATTTCTATAAAATATAAGGACCATTTATTTTCAAATAATTACTAATTTTTAAATAAAAATAAAACATAGGGACTAAAATAATTTCTTGAAAATTATAGGAACTAAAATGAAACTTTGTCAAAGCCTCCATTACATTATTAGAAGTTTTGTAACCAAATAAATGAAGGTAATAAATCATCCCATTACATTAAATTATTTTTTTTCATTCTAATATATATTTAATTACATTATATTACATTAAATCATACCAAATATACCGTAAGATATCAACAAATATAATTTGTTTATTGACGTATAAAATGAGTATGTGTGTGTATATGTGTGTGGTCGGTAAAGATGCAAGTGTAGTTTCTAATAATATACGTGGATTTATATATATAATATTCATTTTATACACACACTCACACATTAGATACTTAACTCGCAATTCATCGCGGGCTAGATATATTTTTTTCAATAAAATATTTTATATACAGGTTTTTTTAATGTATTTTTGTAGTTAAAAAAATTCTAAATAAAAAAAATAAAATTATACATACATATATATATATATATATATATATTTAAATAAATTAAGAACTATATATATTAATAAAAAAAACACATAAATGATAACTAAAAAAAACTAGAAAAATTGAGAGACAAATGTAAATTAAGATATTTAATCTCACAAAATATAATATTTACCTGATTGTGTTTACTAAAAATAGTTTTTTTATTCAATCAAAAGATAAAAGAAATAGATACACACATTATATTGATTGAATAAAATAAAATGAAAACGAATATTAAGTAAGGTTGCACATATTAAAAATATTATCTAAAAATATTTTTTTATTTTAAAAAATAAAGTTCATCTATACAATTTTTTTAAAAAAATTATAGATAAATCATAAAAACTTCATAAAAATTAAATGCATAACAAAAACATAATCGTCAATTAAAAGAGACTCTCTAAACAAAATAAAAGAGAGAAGTGATATTAATCTAAATATAAATAATTTTTTTTTGGAAAAACATCATATAAAAGAAGGATTAATTTAAAAAAACATTAAAACAAAAAAGAAAGGAAAAGTAAAGGCCAAGTGCTACTGGGTCTGGCAAATCAGGCCAGCCTGCTTAGCATATTTGTTTGAGCCCACACGCGGGCCTGCCTGGCAAAACCACACAACTGAACCGTTATTTTTTTTTCATCTAGAGCAGATGAAATGTTATTCGCCCCAAATATTTTTGAAAAAAAATCGAACGACACGATATCTGGTTTTGCCCAGTTTTCCAGCCATTGTGGTGGCCGGAGAATCATGGTTGAAGGTTTTTTTACTCAAAAACCTGTTTTTCAACTTATTTTGACTCAAAATTCCTAGAAAAAACTTTAGGAACCATGATAAACTCATTTGTAGCATAAAAAACCAAAAAACCATCTCCAAAACCAAAACCAAAACCAATCCAAAACCAACTCAGGCTCAGATATGTTTTGTCACAAATTTTAAAGGTAAAAAAACATCTAATATGAACTCCCCTCATTAAATGAAACTATTTGAAATAAATATCGATCATTTTAGTGGCTTAAATCAGTGTCAATAACATCTTTCTCTCTCTACATCAGAATCCAGCAACCTCTCTCTCCTCTCTTAATCAGAGACTATAATATAACAAAAATAAAATTTTGTACCAAAATTGAATTGAAAAAATATTAAGGTGCCAAAATTATATAATTTATATTATTTTGAAAACATGAGGATCAAAGTGTATCTTTCCTGAAATTTCTGACACTCCATCCATATTTGGTGTAAAACAACTAGACCTTGTTCTTCCAATTCTATCATTGACTAAGAAATTAAAAATGATTGACCTTTAATTAAAATTAAATCGTCTAAAAATAAACTTTAAAGACCAAAATGAATTATTAAAAAATACACAATAAGCTTACAATGTTTTTTTATGTGTGAATAGTGTTAGGTCTACAGTTGAGATCCTAGATTTTCACATGCAAAGTTTTTATAAAGGCTTCCTAGTACATTTATATCAAAGGCAATTTAGAATACCGAACCTAAAACAATAATTAACTAAAACATTATAAGGTTGGGTTCTTCGTCGTAGCCATATAATTAATTTACGGTAGATTGTTATAGTAAATTTTTTTTTTTTACCCTTAAATGAAAAAAAAAACCTTAAAATTAGAGATGCTTTGGTCTTTTTTATGGCTTACTGATCATTAAAAGATTATTAAGGGGTATCTAGGTTTTTTTTATTTTTTTTATAATAAAAATACTTTTTTACCTCCAAATTAAATTAACAAAACTTAGAGTTGTTGATTAAATTTTTTTTTAAATTTTTCATAAGCTTTTAAATAATAAAAATATTTTTTTAACCCCGGGATTAAGAAATTGTTTGGTTGTTAGACATTGGTTTTTTTTTTGTCTTTCCATTATTCATGTACAATAAGAGTACATTTAGGGGTATTTTTTTTTATTTTCACACGGGTTCTTTTGATAATTATCAAGGTCATGGGTGAAGTCTTAGTATTTTCATGTTGATTTTATTTTTCAAAAATCTAAATCACAAGTTTTACATGTCTTTGTAGAACATAAGTTTTTTTTTAAAAAATATTTTGTTTGTGTTTTATTTTTAAAGATATTATTTTAATTAATTTATGTTTTTTTTGTTTTATACAAATGAACTTTATTTTTCAAAATAAAAAATATTCTTTTTAAATAATATTTATAATGTGTTCGGTCTTGCGTAACATGTTTTTTAGGACGTGAGTTTATTCGGTTAGTTTGATTTGTATTTATTTTTTAGGTCACGAGTTTTTTTACATGAATTTATCTTTTATTGATTTAAATAAATAAATTCAGTGAACATATTCTGGTGAATGTTTTATTTTGTGTGATTAAATATCTTGATCTACATACATATCTTAATTTTTTGGATTTCTCTTTTGGTTATTATTAATGATTTTATTTATTTATTTACATAGATATTTATTGATTTATTTAATTAAATATTTACAAAACTTTCATGATTTATATTTTGAGTTTTTTATATTAAAATCATATCAAAGTGGCCTCTATATTTAACATTTTTTTGAAAAACATTTTTATAACCCGCACAAGAACACGATAGCTAATTTGTATATATTAACCGTCCATTAAATTCTTCAACTCCTAGCGTCTATTTCTAGTGCATCTCCACCGTATCTCGAGCATGCGATGATCAAAGACGATAAAGGCATGGTTGCTTTGTCATATTGAGTTCATGTGCTACTCTTCTATCCAAAGGACCAACTTTCATGGTAATTAAGAAAAGAAAAGGGAAAAAAAAAATTAAAAAAAAGAGAGGAGAATCATGGGCATCATGACAATAACCTCCTTTGAAGCATAGTTATTGGAAACAACTCATGGTTAGTCCGTAAGTTAACGGGTCAATTTGAATATATTCAAAATTAATATTTTTCAGTTTTTCATTTATTTTAAATGAAATGTTATTATTTGGACAAAAAAGTTTTAAAAACTAAAACAATATTTTAAATAAAAAAAAATTATTTTAGATGTTTGACTAAAATCATTCGAGTTTGATTAGATTAATTTTCACCTAACTTAATTAAGTCAGAATTATAAAACTAAGCTAAGCTAATTTTTTAAATTATATTTTAAAATAGTTTAAATGTGGCAAAATATGCCTTTTTCACCCACGTAATCACCGTCACAAATTAACATTCTTTAAAAAACAATTGGTAAAAAAAAAAAAAAAAAGTTATTTATTTGATTACTATCCTTTTCTCCTCCTCCTTTTTCGGTGATGAGATAGGGAAATGTCATTTTCACAATAAAGCTTCGGCATGAATGAAACATTTATTACGGCATTGGCAATATGATTGGCTTTTCATTTCATATCCCCATGGATTCATATGGCATATATCTTCCCATCATCATTGTTTGAAATACTAGATTATTAGCTTGCATTATGTCACAAGTTAAATAAAAAAAATTAATATATAAAAAAAGTTTAGGTAATGCTAGTATTTTTTTTAGTAGAAAAAAATTAAACCATATAAAAATTGACTTGATATGATCTGATAACCTTGTCAGATCTAAAGGCAACCTAAATAACCGGTAAAAACATAGTTTGAGTTAAAATAATATATTTTTTAAGAAACATTGAAACCATAGTATATTGAATTGATTCGGGTTAACCTGTCAATACGCATATCAAGCCACAAGATTATGATAACTCTATAAAAATTAAATCAAAATAAATTATGAAACTCAATTTATAATAAACTAAATGTTGAAGGATGAAACTAAAAAAAATAATTAAAAAAAGAACAAAAAAATAACTGGAGTTAACTTGCCAAACCTGCGATCCAGGTTATGAGACCAGGATGACCCAATAGAAACCAAATTGAAACAATTTATGAGACTCAATTCTCAATCAAATCATTTTTGAAAGATGAAAGTGAAAAAATTATTTAAAAAAGACAAAAAAACAACTTGAGTCAACCAATATTAACTTGCCAAACATGCGACCTGATCATGGGATGAGAATAACCTCATAGAAAACAGATCGAAATAAATCATGAAGTTTAATCCTCAATTAATCTATTGTTGAAGGATGAAACCGAGAAAAAAAGTCAATCATAAAAAAAAAATACTTGAGTCAACCGAGTTAACCTGTTAAACTCGCAGTCCAAGTCATGAATCTAGGATAATTTCATAAAAAGTAAATTGAAAAATTATGAAGCTCAATCCTCAATAAACATAATGTTAAAGGATAAAATAAAAAAAACATAAATTAAAAAAAAAGAAAAAACACTATTCAAGTGAATAATGTTACGTGAGGATCCTTAATAAACATAATGTTAATAGATGAAATTGAAAAAAAAAACACAGATTAGAAAAATAAAAAAATGGAAAAAACACTATTCAAGTGAATAGTATTATGTGAGGAGAGATACAAATGAAAAAAAAAATCAATTAGAAAAAAGAAAAAAATAATCAAGTTAATCGATTTAACATGCTAAACCCACAATTTGGGTCATGAATATAAAATAATCTCATAAAAAATAAATTGAAAAGAATTATGAAGTCCAATTCTTGTTAAATATAATGTTAAAGAATGAAATTAAAAAAAAATAAATTAGAAAAAAATAATAGAAAAACACTATTTTTTAAGTGAATAATCTCATGTGAGGATTCTCAATAAATATAATATTAAATAATAAAATTAAAAAATATATAAATTAAAAAAAAAAGAATGAAGGAAAAAACACTATACAAGTTGATTATATGAGGATCTTTAATAAAAATAATATTAAAAAATAAAATTGAATTAAAAAAATACTATTTAAGATAATAGTATTATATGAGAAAGGGTGCAATAAAACGATATCTTTTTAGGTTTTTTTTTAAATATATAAAATAAATCCACTTATTAACTATATTCATATAGGCATGTATATATATTTTATAAGGGTACTTGTATAATTGATGTAAACCACAAACAACTTTATTCTAAGAGCCCTTAGAAATGGCTTTAATAAACTCATTTAATTACTATTAATTTCATCGTATATTTCTATCTTTATGTAAGTATGTTTGATATTGTATTACACTTAACTACGTCAATTTAATATTTTTTAAATAAAAATAATTAAAAACATATCTTAAAAAAAAAAATTACCGCAATATCAAATTAACACAAATCTTAATTAAAGGAATTTCTCTAAATGAGTAGATATAAAAGATGTGGGCTCTATTTATTTCATGTAA
>Ga0325403_1003755_pt1 | contig 13954 bp, 6 predicted proteins | sample PopdelMetagenome_19_FD_205665 | JGI IMG/M metagenome (GOLD analysis project Ga0325403, IMG submission 205665) | Populus deltoides microbial communities from Bellville, Georgia, United States - Xylem-PdKOR-R4 | ecosystem: Host-associated > Plants > Phyllosphere > Stem > Wood/Secondary xylem...
GCAGATGTAGTCAAAGTGTTCGAGATGCAGCAAATTGATGGACTAAGGTTAGAGAAATTGCGAGGAGGAGCTCAAGAGCGTTTGGTACGAGAGAGGGAGGGCCAGGCACCACTAATCCTAGCAGAGGAGAGGAGGGGGAAAAGGATAGCCGAAGAAACTAGAGCAGCGCTAATTCCTGCACCAACTCCACTAATCCTAGAAGAGGAGAGGAGGAGGAAAAGGATAGCAGAAGAAACAAGAGCAGCACTACTTATTCCCGTACCAACTCCTTACAAGGATGTACTTGTTGGCCAGTCTTGATTACTTCAATAATTTCTGTGCATCATTCTATGTTATGTTGGTTTCCTGCGTTGCTTTTTCATCTAATCCTAGTGGGGAGAAGGAAAAGTAGAGAGAGGAATTTGTCAAAAGCTTCACGTGCAATTATGTTGACTGACTCAGGCAACTTTAAAATAGATGAAATACATGAGCTAAAAGAGTTCTCTAAATCAGCTAAACTCTTTGGTTAGAGATTACGTAAACTCCTTTTTTTTCATTAATGAAATTTCCATTTTTTTTCCTACCAACCTTATTCGTTTATATATATATATATATATATATATATATATATATATATATAATCTAAAAAGACAGCAATGAAATTACCAAATTCAATAAGTATTTAAAATACCCAAACCAAGAAAATAAAGCTATGAATGGGTCTTTTAGGTAAAAAAAGATTTGCTAAAACCAAGGAGACGTGACAGTAAAACATTTATAACATGGAGAAGATCATCCATAGAAATGAACCGGTGGCCCGCCGCGGGCCGGACGGAATTTTTTTTTTTTTTTTACGTTCAACCTAAAAGTGTTTTTGTTTAATTGATGGACCCAGTGAATGCGTTGTGGTCCCATAGCCTAAATATTATATTGCACAAAAACACATGCCCTAATCATTTTATTCCTCAATTTTGCAATAACGTGTAACAATCCACTAGTTATTATCGTGGCGTTATTCATAGAATAACACATACATCCGTCTCGTGGCCCGGTGAATGCGCTGTTGTCCCATGTAGACTGAATAATGTTTTTTTTTTATACTAATATAGGTTTTTGGGTTACCTATGTACCTCCGGTTATTTATGTACGAGTGATAAAATTAACAATTTTATAAATTTTTAATTTAAATTTATAGAATTTAAATTGATAATTTTTAAAAAACAAATTTAAAAACTAACTAGTTAAACTATATTTTTTTAAATTAACTTTTTTTAGTTTATTAAATGATAAATATAGTGTTGAGGTGTAGAATTAAGATTTCAAGCTCTAGAATCTACCTAAAGAAAATAGTCCTACAAGGGAAGCTCTAGAATTAAGATTTCAAATTAATTTGATGATAATATTTCTAGTCTAAATTCTGAAAGAGATGAGTAATTATGAGGATCTGGAAATTGTGCGGGAGCCAAACTTTGTGGGGTCCGTTTCACGTAGATTTTACTTTAAATTGTGAATGAGGCCAGCCCTTTTAGGGTTAGTAGTTTAGGCAATCTGATGACACCTTGATGAAAAGGACATGACTACTTTAGAGGGGTGATTTCCTTTTTCCCACCCATACAAAAAAGTATCGAGATATATATATATAAAAGCAATGTCCTTGTAATATATTTTCATGTGTTTTTTTAATAATTAAAATCAATGTTTATATCAAAAACAACAATTTAAATTCTAAAATAAAAAGTATTTTTTGCCAGAAGAACTATTCTTTTCTTACTTGATATTTGAGCACTATTCAAACACGGCAACACCCAACGAATCCTATCCAAAGTAGACAGTCAGCGCGACAATGGATCGGCGGGGTTCAGCATTTTTCCCGCCCAAATAAAAATATAGTTATTCTTTTATGTTACGAGCACTAAGTTCGAAATCCCATAAACAAGCATATGCCAATATGGGGAAAACCAAAAATTCGCAGAATAAATAAAAAGAAAGAAAGAAAAGTAACAGTTAAAATTCCTATTATCACCTTGATGAAATATATAGTTATTTTATATTACATGTAGATAAAAAATTTGCTGAATTTTATAATTCAAAGTTTCTGGGATGGACACGCGCGTCCAAACAAGTCCAAACAATCATAAATTTGGATTTCTTTTCTCATATGAGAAAAGCAGTTTCTGAGTGTTTCTGCACCACCTTCTCCAAGCCTCAATCTTCTTGCTTTAACAATCTAATTTCTACAGAACTTCTCGTACACATCAAATTTTCGTATCTACCAGCTTCAATGGCTACTGAATGGAAGTTTTTTGCCTGCTGGATCATTAAATTCAAGCTCCCTTTTGACTTAGGCATCCAGTCCGCTATTGGCAATATATTTGTTTCAAAGTCAAACTTCATTAAATGCGCCTTTTTTAAAATCTTAAGATGTGAAGTAATTTTTATCAAGGTGCTCTTATTATTATTATTATTATTATTATTATTATTATTATTATTATTATTATTATTATTATCAAGATTTTAATTGAAGATATTAGTTCAACTCCAACACAAAATTCACACCGTTATATTTGCTCAAGGAATGCACTGATCATTTTTATTAATTAAGAAAGACCAGAAAAAAGATGTAAAGATTCTGAAAGGTACGAAGATTCATTAACCCCGCATATAAACGCAGAAAAGAAAGACGCGGCACAAATCTATTATTGCAACCATCTTCTTTTGAGAATGTGTATTTTTTTTTTTCAAGATTCGGCTTGCTGACTGTAACCCTAATTCCTTGCTTGCTAGTGAGAGGGCCTAGAACTGAAACTTAAACAAAAATTTTAATTTTAATTTTAACAAAAAATTAGGTTGAACTACCGGTCAAACATAATCTACTAGGCTAGTAGCGACAATAATTATATCCTGTTGTTGAAAGACTACTTGGTAATGTTCTTTTTTGAACTTTTCCACTTACAGGCTCTCTGCCATCATGAGTTGCCCTGCATATTACAATTTACATTCCATTGATATTTATCTTATAGATGACACGGCTTTCATCAAACACATGATATGGAATTTTTAGTTTTCCTGAGAAATTTATTTTCAATCCCTACTTATTTTTTGTATGAAAATGAAATATTTTGGCCTTTATGTAAACATTCTTAGATGATATTCTCTCTTTTTTTTTCCTGATCGTGAGATGATATCCTCAATGAAATTGTCTTGGCTTTTGAGGAATAAAACCGTACCTAGCAGAAAACTCTCTTTGTATGGAAACATTTTTGGTTTTAGATAATGTGAGATTAATTCACAATTGGAGAAGGGAAGAATATGTTTCTTATCTAATATGACGCAACTTACCAAATAGAAATCCTTTGAATTACCAGAAACATTTCTTTGTGCACTAGCGATAGGTTATCAAGAATGAACCTAGCGACTTTCATATCTCTTCTCCATATTGTTTATGTTTTGAAGGATTATCTGCATCGAGGTTGTTTGTGTAGATCTAGCATCGGTTTCTTGACGGTTGTTTAGTTTGATCGAAAATCCCACCTGCCTCCTTACATGATAGGGGTGAACTTCCATAACCATGGTATGCCCAACACTAACACAGCCATTGAACCAGTTACCAACACAACCACCAAACCACGAAACGATCCAGTTGCCAGAGAGAGAAAAAAGAACACGAAAAGCGACAGCTGCAACAGGCTCAAGCGATCACGACAACCAACGCAACCGTCCAGGCCAACGCCGCTAGCTAGTAACTCCACCAGCGGCGGAAGGCGCGAGAAAACAAAAGCGAAAGCAACAGAAGGCAGAAAGACTGTATAGCGGCGAGAAAAACCTCCCTCGTCAACTCGCAGCGGAGATGGAGTTGGCACCGATCCGACACTCAACGCACCGAAACACCATGGGTTTGACATGGAGTGGGATCTGCGATCGATTTAACAAAGAGTATGGCTGTGACTGCTGTGGTGAGTGATTGTTTTATGGACGACCTTGTTTTCGTTAGAAAGAGTCTATAAAAAGAAAGCTCCTAAAGCAAGCCCCAGCAAACAAGAAAATTACTCTTGGTTAAACCAAAGAAAAAGGTACAAACTAAAACGGTGGCAACGCAGTAAATTGATAGTAGAAAAACCCACTCCAAGTAAAGTAAAAATTAAAGAAAAAGCCCACAATTCCTTATCTGCTTTGACGATTTTAATTGAAGATATTAGTTTAACTCCAACACAAAATTCACACACACACAGATATATATATATATATATATATATATATATATATATATATATATATATATATATAAAGTACAAATTAAAATGGTCCGATCTTGAAATTTCTATTATAAGAAAACAGATCAGATATGTATCTGCAGCAATAGAGCAGAAACTGCCAAAAACCAACAGTCTAGGCAAAATATTATCCATGCTGCTACAGTAGCATAAAACAGAGTATTAACAAACGCAATGTCCACGAGTGCTTGGAAGAATCTTGATACTACCTTGACGAAGAGAAAGACCTGCAATTAATACGGAAACAATATTGGAAGATTTTCAGAACCTTATTTGTAAGAATCTTAATTGGGTTTAGCTTCTATTTCATGGTACCTACTTGTTTCCCAGCATGGAAATGCATGAGGTTGTCAGAGTCCCTCCTCAAGCGCCTCGGGATCACCACCAACTTCAAACTCACATCTACCGGTGCAACCGCGTCTCTTGAGAATATAAATTAAGATACCAAGGAGGAGCGAGATGAGACCAACTCCTCCTCCTTTAGCAGCTAGGGAGTAGCCTCCGGTGGCCGATTCTGGTGCAGGGTGGGGGGAGAAGTTGGCATCATCCATGGTTCAAAACTACAAAGAGAATAATTAGAAAACAACGAGTAATGCTCAAAGTGAGATTAGGAAGAGATAGTATTGATAAAATTACCAAATAGAGACAGAAACAGAGGAGGAGGTAATTAGCTTGCCCAGAGTTTGCGGTTTATGCCTATGGTGATGGCGGTAATCAGCTGCTGAATGTATAGATAGAAGGAGGGTGAGTATCACGCGTTATATGGTGCGTGATGGTTATTAATGCATCCATTGTGATGTGGACCTTTCATGATTTCATCCAACCCAATCGTTAATATTGTCTGAATGTTCCCATATGTCAATAAAATTGAGGACTTTGTTTCTATTTCTTATCTTTTTAGGTTTTACTAGTTTGGTGTTGGTGTTTTCGTTATGGGTTGGATTCATATTTTTCAAAGATAATATTTAAACTTTTATAAATTTTTTTAGCTTTTTAATTAAACTTGATATAATTAATAATTTAAACTTGAAAAATCTCATTTATTTGTTAAGATTGAATTTTAAATAAAATAATATAAAAATTATTTTAACATGATCATATTCATTGGATGGATCTAAAGAAAAAAAAAACATACTATATTCACTCTAATCAACCACAAAAATACAACTCAAGCTATGAACTTTACTTGTATATTCACTTCAAAAAAAAAAAAAAAGTTACAAACGATCTCAACGGTACTCTCACGCATTAACCACTTAAGTTATAACACAAATTTTTTAACCAAACGACTCCAAAAAATACATTAACATGGTTTAGTATCCATATTTACAGTAAATGACTTTCAGTTTATTTACTTTTTGTTAACAAATTGAATTGGCAAGGGTCTGGATCGATAAAATTAAAATAGTAGAGGACCACAAGTGTCGTATTACCTTTAACTTCAATTCATTTGGTTCCCAGAAGCACTCTCCTACTTATTTCCGAGCATGGAAGTGCATGGCTTTCATGGAATCACAACCAACATTTTTATAATCTATTTTTAATTTATTTTTTAAAAAAATTAAAATTAAATATTAATTTCGAGTAAAAATATAATTGGTCAACTTATGAGAAAACTAGTTCCATTACTGGACTGCGACGCACAAGACGATCAAAGTACACTGACACCAGTAACTTTTTGAAACTTAATATTGATTAAATTATGTGAAAATATCATAATACCTTCAACAATTTAACAAAAAAAAAAAAAACAAGTTAAAAAACCCTTCACCGTAGCCTTTTATTTTACTTAATATTTTTTTTATTTTTTAAAAATTATTTTTGATATCAACATATCAAAATGATACAAAAATACTAAAAAAATATTAATTTAAAATAAAAAAATATTAAAAATATTAAATTTTTTAAAAAATATTTTTAAAATATAAAAACAAATATGCCAACAAGAATTTAATTGTGTTTACAGTGTTCTAATCTCATAATTATATTCTTAGAGAGTGACCGGCTAGATAACAGAATTCTACATAACAAGACCACGCTTGCGAGGTTTTTTTTTTTTTTTTTTGGCAAAAGCAATAGTATATTTAAAAATAACATGAGGCGTAAGTGATCAAATCAAGCTGCATGTTCGAGTGGTGACAGAGACAGCCTTAAAACTTCTTTGCCAATATTCGTTTTTCTTTATAGTTCATTTCTTTTTTATTTTTTGTAAATTTTATTTTTACACAAACATGTTAATCAAATTGCAGCACAGCATTACGCTCTAACCAGAAAACAATCACTCAACCAAAGGGCAATTATATTTTTTTTTATCATTTTCAAAACAAATAAAAATTGAAACTTTTTAATACATGAGAAAAAATATAATATTATTATATTATAATGGGATGGGCTAGCCCAAATATATGAGTCGAGCCCATCCTGGCTGGGCCGAAACCAGCCCAGAAGAAATTGGGCTGCGCTCGGCTCAAAGGTGGGCGTTGGGCCACCATCAGCCCATAATAGTGTTGGGTCAGTTTTGGCTCAAAAACGTTTTTGGATTGGGCCGAACCCAACCCATTCATTTTGGTTTAGATCGGAATTGGTCTGACCCAGTGAATTGTTGAACTCTCCACTATTCACTTTGCAGAACAATGGAGAAGGCAAGGCAGAAGATGAAGAAGAAAGAAAAGAAGGGTGGAGGGAAACTGATCGGGCGGTGCCTCGTGACGGTACTGCTGGTGGCGGTGGTTCACGACGACATTCGCTGGTGGAGGGAGAAGAGAAAAGTTCGACTGGTAGCAGAAATGAGAGGGGGAGGCAGGTTTTTTTATTGATTTTGGACCCAAATCTATCCCTTCTCAAACCATGAAAATCAAATCTATTTATAAGGAGTGAGAGAGGGACACTTTGTCTTTTATGGTATAAAATCCATTGGTTCAAAGTAGCAATGATGAACTGTCTGTTTTCTATAGGAAAATGGTTAGTCGAGTTGGCCACTTTAGGGTAACGTCATTGCCTCAGAATCTTCAATCAGCTCGAATGCTTCATATTAGCGTGTAGTCAGTTGTCAAGGGATCGTTAAAGCTTTAAATGTCTCGGGAGGGTGGCCACTTAACCAACCTCACTGAAGAAGAAGATGAACAATCATCTTCCAAACGGCGTCATTTTGTTAATTACGCTATAGTCCTTCAATTTGTAATTTATTTCTAATTACACTCCTGATTGGCTTCAAACTTTCAATTTTGTTCAATTTTATCCCTAACAAACTTCAATTCAAGTCCCAGATTTTAGTGTCTTTTTCCCTTTTAGTCTTTAGTTCTAGATTTATAAGATTTGACCCTTAATTAATCAACAAACTTCTCATTTCTTCAATTTAGATCCTGATTCGGTAAATTCTAGTCCTTTTATTTACCTGTATTTTCTAGTTTGGTCTTTGGTTTCGGATTTCTTCAATCAAGTCTCTAACTGGCCATCAAACTTAAATATTAATGCAATTAAACCCTTGATTTGACCAAATCAACATTTTAAAATTATAATTTGATCCCTGAACTTTAATTTCTTCCAATTAAAGCCAAAATTGACTTAAAAATTAATTTTTCTTACAATTAAACCCTTTATAAATTCAATTAAACCTTAAATAAAATTTAAACGAGTTATTGAACATCTTATTTTGGATTTTTCTTTTTCAAGTTGAATTTTATTTGTCAACAAGGTTCTCATAAGTCAAAATATACTGTGAAATTTTGATTTTTTTTATATTTTTGAACCTCTTCAACCAATTTCTAGCAACTTTCTAGGTGCTCCGTCATCGTCTTCTCGTTGCTATTATTTTTTGGATTTCTTCGAATGTTGTTTTTTTTATTTTTTTATTTTCTCTTTTTTATGGGAATTCAAAAATAGGTAACAACATAAATCATTAAAAAAAATTCAGCATTTTAATTGAACTTGATATAATAATTTAAATTTAAAAAATCTGGACTCACTATTTGAAGATAAATATATCATACGGAAAAAAAAACAATTATATCCCCAATTATATGTTTAGTTAGTTTTGTTTGCAAGAAAAAATTTGTTTTTACAATGTTTTAATCCATTGTAATTTATGTCTTGACGAAGAATGAGAAAAAAAAACTTTTAGTTTATTTTGTAATAGTATATGGTTTGTGAATATAGAGATGGGTACATTAATAAAAAAGAGTCTGTATCGATAGATACTGGGCACGTGTTTTGATTAGATTAGAAGTAGAGGTTGAGGTTTGGATGTAAAACCCACTAAAAAACTATGAAAAACAAGACATATTAGCTTTTGTGGTTAAGTTTTATACATAATAGGATTGTACCCATCCTCAACCTTAACCACAAAAGCTAAACCAACCACGAATTATGAACTTTTGTTCTATTCTCGATTTGCTCCACGTAGTCTTTGTCCGATTTGTTCTATTCTCGATTTGCTCAACATAGTCTTTGTCCGATTTGTTTTGTTCTCGACACTACTTCGTCTTTCAGGTTCTTACACGCATATTTTGAGGAAACTAAAAGGGACTGAATCTTAGGTGAGCTTGAATGCACAATAGTTTTTTTATTAATGCTACTAGTTATTTACTGGTAAAGTTATTTTTATAATAAATCATAACTTTAGATTGAATAATAAATTTAGAAATTAATAGATATTTTATAAAAAAAAATTATAGGGAAAAAATTAGAAATTAAATGAATAAGAATAAAAAAAATGTGACAAATTATAATTAAAATACTAAATTTAAAAAAGATAAAACAGTTATAAGAAAAACCAATGACAAAAATAAGAAATTAAAATAAAAAAATGTTAATTTTTTTATTGGAGGGTTAAATTTAAAAGAAAAATAACTCCAACAAAAAAAATCTTAAAAAAATAAGGACCAAACTTAGAATAATAACACAATATAAACTTGATTGAATAGTAAAATTGAAAACCAATAAATTTTTTATAAAATGACCAATAAAAAAAATAAAAAATTAAAAGAATAAGGATAAAATCTAAAAATCTAATATATATAAATTTGAATTGAATTCCAAATAAAAAAAATTACAAAAAAATTAAGAAAAAAAACTAAAAATTAAAAAAAATCAAAGTAGAAATATAAAAAATCAAAAAGATCAATATACAATTTAGGTGGAAGGAGAGAGAAAATAAGAGGGAAAAAAACCTTTCTCTAATGACATATACTACATAAGGAAAAAAATAAAAGACGTGGGAGCACATGCATTGATCAAAGTACACTTATGCTAATAGCTTTTTGAATTTTAATATCAATTAAATTATATAAAAATACCATAATACCCTCGACAATTTAACAAACAAAAAAAACTTGAAAAGTAAAAAATAACCCTTCAGCAAAGAAATTTTTTTATTATTATTTAAAGAGCATTTAAGTAATCTTCTTGGTTATCCAAAATTTAAAAAAAAAAAAAACCAATACCAACCCCAGACAATTTTATTTTATTTTTTGTTAAAAAGGTACTGTACTATTTTGTCTGTTCATTTAAAAATAAAAGGACCCTATAGGCAACACAAATGTTTTATGCTTGAAGGATAAAATAGTTATTTCACTGCTGTAGTGCGGCATGAAATGCCTTTAATGCTACAGTAAAAATACCATTAAAACCCCTTCCCTCGTGGTATATTTGTTATTATTATTTTGTTCGACACTTGATGAAGAAGGCATGGATATTTCAGAGGGGTGATTTCTATTTCTCACGTATACAATTTGGCTTTATAAAATTCACTGGCCAGCAATTTCTACTAAGCTAGAGGGCTATTTGTTTCTCTGCGTGTTTAAATTTTTTTATTTTTTTATTAATTTTAAATTAATATATTTATAATGTTTTTAAATTTTTTTGATGTGTTAATAAAATAAAATGGTATTATGATAAGGAGGTTAAACTGCACTGAGCATATATTAAAAATTTTAATCCTTTTCCAAACATTACCTTAAATAAACAATCCGACGACGGATTCTGACATGGCTAATCTCCTTGAAGTCAGATTCTTTCTTGGGCAAATACTGTTTATATTTTACATGTATACAAATGGATAGATCCATCGGTCCACGTGAGAAAATAAAGTCAAAGAAAAGGCACCCGAAGACAATAAAGAAACATTAAAGTAAGGGTACGGGGAAATAGAGAATATATACGTAGAAATAAAAAATTTCTTTCCCGTCCACGGAACTACAACCCCTTACCTCTTTTGTGGAAAAGAATGTGTGGGCATGGGTCAAATCCTATGATCCTAGCCTAGTAAAAAAAATTAAAGAAGAAATGTAATGTATTTTTTTTTAGAATAATGTCTAATGGATTTTTTTTTATTAATTACTTGATTCTTTACTTTATTTAAATCTTTATTTTAGACAGGAGCAAATTTCATTTGAAATATATATTTCAAACAAGAAAGAAAGGGGAAATAAAAGCATCTTAAAAGACAGACAAGGTACACAATCTCCTAAAACTCCAGCTAACTGGCATGCTTCGGGTTTGGATAACACGAATATTCAGCTTATCAATCTCTCTATTTTCATTTATAATAAGAAAGTAATTTGAAAAACACCTTAACTATACTTCTAAATACATACTAAGTCGATAACTCTTGAAGGACTCAATACTTAATTAAATGAGTAAAAACGAATCTCACAATTTCAAATTTTGAACACACCACAATTCATTGTGCTTGCTTCTTTTAATGTGATTTTAATTTTTTTTAAAAGATAATCAATTTTAAATGCAATTTTAAAAAACACAAAAATTGTTTGGTTAAAACAATATGAGATTGATTTTTTCATATGAAATAAATAAATAAAAATTTTTCATAAATAAAAAATATAATATTTTAACTTGTACAAAAATAAGATTTAAAACAAAATTATACATGAAACCTAGTATAAAAAGCACAAATTATTTTAGTAATCAAACAATCTTTTCTCCAACATTGAAAAAAATGGAAGCTACCCCAATATAAAATAATATCCTAACAATGCTCAATCATCTCTTCGTGACCATGTACTCCCATTTAAAATAAGTATAGTTAATTTCTTTTTATGCTTGTTTTACACTTTCATATTTAAAATAAATTAATGGTTCTTTTTACCCTAAATATAAGGATCTTATATTGTCGAGAAAAAATTATGATACATGTTTGATGCCCCATTTTACAAATTAAAACAAATATATTTATATTGATCTCAAACAATTAAGAATTGAAGAATCATATTTTAAAAACAAAATAATTCAATGACTTAAAAAGACAAGTGAGAGATTCTCATTGTGTTTAGGCGGTGCGTGAATAGCTACCTAATGTCTAAATATAGGATTTCATGGTGGTATTGGAAGCATCTTATCACCCCTTTTTAGGTTGTCTAATGCATCATAGAAAGAGCGACGAGAGGTCTCAAATTATATTTTTTTTTCTTTTTTTTTCTTTCATTAAAATTCATGTTGACCTACAAAAAATCAAAAGATACTTTACGTAACATCTCATAATTTAGAATGCAATTATAACATGACAATTTTTTTAATGAAAAAAACAATTACTTATATACTTTATTGAATATTAAAAAAATTTCAGCAGAATCTTTTTTATACAGAGTCCCCCCATGAAAACCGCATCACAATTTAAATTTAACACGGTAGCCTCATTCATAACCCATTTCATCAAGTCATTATTCCATAATTAGATTTTATCATTATCATTTCAACATTTTCATAACATATCATATAGATTCCCATTCATCTATTCATATTAAACATATCATACTAAAAAAAAATATTTTATATACAAGACTATAAAAACTCTCTCATTGTCCCTCCTTAGGTTTCGTCCTTCATCTTTTCTCGGTTCCTCAATTTTTTTTTTATATTGAATTTTTTAAATTGAACTTGATATTTTATTTTTGTCATATATGAGAACCTCACATCATCGAGAGAAAAAATGACACACGTTTGGTGCCCGATTTTAAAAATTAAAACATAATTACATTGATCTCAAATGATTAAAGCTGAAGGGATTATTTTTGAAAAACAAAATAATCCAGGGACTGAAAAAGATAAGTGAAAAGTGCCTCGTCATGCTTGGGCAGAGCGCGGGAATAACCATCCAATACCCAAATAAAAAAAAATACTTTTAAAGACATCTTTTACGTCTATATGGACCTTCTATTTCTACATTGTTTAATCGAAAAGTTGCGTGTCTTCCGTTATAAAGACAAACGAAACAAGTTCGTCATCATCAACTTTTAATATTAACTTATAACAACGCAGAAACGGGAGAGTCCACGTGCACATGTTGCTTAAAGAGAAGTAGAAACGTATGTGGGCCATGCAAAATTAGTTTTTTTTTTGGTTAAAAAATTAGTTGAATTATAAAATATGGATCGCTAGAAGACGACTGCCAGCAATTGTTGATCTCAAATTAATTTTATAAATTAAAGGAGGATGAAATTAAAAAAATTAATTTTATAAATTATCTCAAATAAAACAAATAGTAATTAAAAGAAAAATAACTAAATCTGAAGAAAAAATAAAATGATGGGCTGCCTTGAAAATTTAAAGGATCAAGTATGAAAATCAAGGTGGAGAGAGAGAAAAAAAATAAAAGGTTATCAATATCAAACTAGAAGTTAATAAGCTACATGCGATGCCTTGAGAGGAAATGTCTTCCAAAACGATTCCAAAAAATCAATGAACTATGTTTTTGGTCTCTATAACACGTTGTACACACCACTTAAATATAATGGAGCAGTGGACACATTAGCGCATGCGATGCAGCGCTAGCCATGTGATGTTTTAATTATATTTTATATTTATTAAAATACAAGATTTTTCCTTAGCAGCTCGATTGCAAGTAAAATACTAGAATAAAAATGTAAAAAGTCTCTGGATCATAATTAAACAAAAATATATTTTTAAGGATATTTTAATTATTTTACCATATTTTTAAACTATTAATAGAAGATGATGCTACCCCCAATAGTCAATTCATCAATTTCTTTGAAAGAGTAAAATAGGCATTATACTGTTATGATAAATAGTAAATCTTCTTATGATGAACAATGATAAAAGAGGCATCAATTAGCTTTTATTAATTTCAAACATATATTAACCTATTAAAACATTTAATTTATGATGTAATTCTCCATTAGAAAATGATATAAGATAGCATTTTGAGTGGAGAAATTTAGAGTAACTTGTCATACTTGCTCCATATGAGAGAGACATATATATATATATAAGAAAAAGAGAGAAAATTTATATGAAAATATTCTTATTATTTTTAATGAATTTTACCTCTAATGTTTTTCATCATCTATCTCTCTTTATTTATATTAATTTTATAAATATTGTGGTGAATAGGATAAATAATAGAAGTGGATAATCTAACAAATATACAATTTTATTTGTTTTTTAATATCAATTTAGCAAAAAATGAATTTAAGCTTAAAAACAAATCTTTATTCATTAACTATCTTTAAATCTATAAAATTATAATTTTTTCATCAAGATAATTTTTTCCATTAATATAACTAGTTTATGATTATCCATCTAAAAATACTAAAAAAAATTAATTTTTAAAAAATAGTTCTTTTACAAATCTAAAATATTTCTTCATGTAACATCATTTATGTTAGTGTTAAACTGCACTGAGCATAGATTAGGTATAATTAATTAACCAAATATTCTCCGCCCCTATT
>Ga0325403_1003757_pt1 | contig 13947 bp, 5 predicted proteins | sample PopdelMetagenome_19_FD_205665 | JGI IMG/M metagenome (GOLD analysis project Ga0325403, IMG submission 205665) | Populus deltoides microbial communities from Bellville, Georgia, United States - Xylem-PdKOR-R4 | ecosystem: Host-associated > Plants > Phyllosphere > Stem > Wood/Secondary xylem...
TATATTTTATTTCTCTATTGCTTATGGTTTATCCTTCCTTCCCTATTACTTTTCGTTGATGACAAAGGAGAAAAGAATTGTAGATTTTGTGATAATAAATATATACCATGATTATATGATTAATGGGTCACATATATATATATATATATATATATATATATATATATTATTGGTAATTGTTAAAGTCTCCAAGGGACTATATTGCAAAATATAAGGGGAGATTCATCTTTTTATATCTATATGTGTACATTAATTATCATCATAAAAAAAGGAAGGGATTGTTGACCTTTGGGTCAATATTAATATTTATATATTTTGATGATAACAATTAAATGAAAATGATTTAATGATTTGCTTGGTTGAAATTAAGTTTAAATACGTTTATACGAAGATTGTTAATAAACATAAATAATTAAATGAAGAAATAAGTCAACAAGTCTAAGATACAAAGCAAGTGAAGACTTAGTTTTTAAGGATTCATTTTAGTACTTATTATGCAAATCTTTATATCTTACTTTATAACACAAATTAAAATGAATTCACACACTTTATATTTTATGCATTATAAGATTAATATACATTTAGTCGATTCAATATTCACCAGGCTTAAAACTGTTGAAACTGAACTTTAAGTTGAACCAATTGATTACTTGGGTATACCAAGTGAACTGGTTGACTGCTTGTTCATTCATTAGGGATGAACAACTGAGAATCTGTAGGAACCGGTCAATCGATTGTCATGACCAATTTGAACTGGTCGATCATTTTAGCTGTCAATGAAACATTAACGACTATAAAATGGCTAGTTTTTGCTTTACACACACACACACAGAGAGAGAGAGAGAGAGAGAGAGAGAGAGAGAGAGAGAGAGAGAAAGGCTATCTTAAGAGCAAAAACAATTTCAAATCATCAATCCTAAATCATACTCGTATTTGTGCATTAAAACCTTCATATTCTTCCACAATAATATAAATTTTCACACTCACTACACTTAAACACTTTCATACATTCTAAGTGTTATTGAGTGAGCTATAGAGATATAAGCTTCAATTGTATTATCTGCTCTTTAAGACAGTGTTATTACATTTTAAACAAATTTAATCCTTTAAGAGTTTAAATGAAAAACTCATAGTCATTGGTGAGGTAAATCACTAAGATGAAAAGTCTTAAAGATGATATTTCTTTAAATGGTGAAAAAAGACTTGGTGAGGATTCATCAAGGACATTATAATCTTTGGCTTGAATTAGTAAAGAACACGATACTTAGGACTGGTTTAGTGTTGGAGGTGTGGATGTAAGCTTGCCGAACTATGTTAAAAACTAAGTATGCAATTTCTATCCATATACTCTTTACTTTAAACACTTTAATTATATTCTTGGTTAATTATGTTAATTATGTTTAACTGAGTTAATTGCTATATTTGTTATTATTTGTAAAACACCTATTTCAGTCCCTCAGGTGTTATTGTTGTCTTAATCCTAGAACAACAACATAGAGCAGGGGCCATATGGAATGGGAATGTATGTTAATTTTCATATAATAAAAATGATTAATTATTATGCTAATTATCCTAAAATTAATGTTAATAAATAAAAAATTTCTTTTATTATGCAAGATTTGAGTAGATGTACTCTAAATTCCATAAGTTGATGTCGATTTCAGATCATATGATCTCATACATCATACAAATGAGTTTTTATTACATTACATGTCTTTAGCACATAAATATAGATCATAACTTGCTCGCGGCACTTATTGATTGATGGAGACAGAAGACTCACACATTCCATTTTTATGCAGGGGAGATGACGCCTACTTTACACGATGTTGCTATTTTAATTAGCTTGGCTATAGATGAGCACACATTTACTACTGTGAGTATCCCGAATAAGGTCACTCTATGCAAGCTAGCATTCAAATAAGTACCCTATCCTGAAATGTTCAAGGGGAATGCTATATACATGAAATGGCTTTGAAAAAACTTTTTTGAATTACCTGATGATTATGATGACAAGATTATATGATGGTATGGTAATGTATACTAATAGTTTAATTAACATATTTATTTGTCTATGTTTAATTTGAATTTGATGTTTTATTATGCATATATGCTAAAGCGTACATATTTAAATGTTTGACAATATATTTTTCATGGATCTTAGTAAGATGTATGTGCTCTTGTTCTACCTACCACTACCGAAGGATTTGGAACCCATTCCATTATATAGTTGGGGTTGAAACATCCTTGTATTTTTGTATAGGCATTTTTGTCAAGCTAGCTTGGAAAAGACAAAGCAAGTTGGAGGATATCTATTGCTTTTGCAGGTAAAATAAATGTAATAAGTTTTTATTTTTATTTTTGTATAATGTTTTGTATGTTTAAGTTGGTTACTAATTGTTGTATGTTTTTTGTACATAAAGTTATGGTCATGAGAGCATTTATATTTGGGGTGGCCACGAATTGAGTCTAAACCTATTATGTTTGTTTAGGTTTTGGAGGTTGAACTACAGCTTTCATTATAACACAGGTAATATATTATTGATAATGCAAATTATATTATTTAGATTAAAAATATTTTTCATGGAAACCTTATTTAATAAGTTTCATTGCTTATTTATTAACAGATGATGCAGGAATAAATATTTAAAAAATAATTCAACCAATGCTTTCTCATTTTATCATAGCGAGTTAGAAAGACAACACGTAAATTAGGTATGTTATAATAAATTACAATGTGGATGTTAAAATTGAAGTTAAAAAATGATGAGATAAATTTTTTGATGTTGAAAAATATTGAGAAGTAATATTGAAAAATAATTACTTTCTCAAGTCCAATTGAGATTTTTTTTATATTGAATAAATATTGGGAAATAACTGCATAAGTTGATGTTGGTAAATGATAAGAAACAATTGTTTGTGTTGATATTGGTAAATGATGAGAAATAATTGCTTGCGTTGATGTTGAGATTTTTTTTATTGGAAAATGATGAGAAATAATTGCTTGCGTTGATGTTGGTAAATGATGAGAAATAATTGCTTGTGTTGATGTTAGTAAATGATGAGAAATAATTGTTTACATTAATGTTAGTAAATGATAAGAAATAATTGTTTGTGTTGATGTTGAAATTTTTTTATATTGAGAAATAATTGCATTGGTTTATGTTGGTAAATGAAGTGAAATAATTGTTTGTGTTGATGTTGGTAAATGATGATAAATAATTGTTTATGTTGATGTTAATTTTTTTTATTTTGAATAAATGTTGGGAAATAATTGTTTGTGTTGATGGTGATAAATAATTACATTGTTGATGTTTCAATAAGTTGTGTGGAATTCTTATTTAGAAGATGATATGTTAGTTGCCCCGGTTATATGCACATTGGCCATGAACTTATGGACATCAGTTGTCCCCCTTATATTTCTTAAGCTTGTTGATATGCATTGTCCGGACTATGTAATGCGACAATTTAGCTTTAAGTAACACATCCTTTCTGACATAAATACAAGCGATCAATTGTGTTACATTAGTTATCTAGGTAGGCACGCTGATTATAATTGAATGATCTATCATCTCCAATATATATCGATGTAGGATGCATGCAGAAATTTTATTTTTAGAGGAGTGCATCCTGTAATTTACAAAAGAGAAATACATGGGCTAGTATCCAAGTATAAATCACTGAATCATTACATCAAACCCAGTGCAGGTTCCTTTATGGGAGGAGATGGAGTATAAGCCACATGCACATTGAATTCAAAATGCTATAAGTATTTGTTACTATTTATAGGCTTGGACAAAACCGTTGTATTTTATTTATGCAATAATAATTTCTATTTGCTTCATATTAGGTTGGATAATTATTACTTAATGGTCGACATGCTACAACTGATCTTTGTGATCTCGATGATGATGATGATAAACTTGCTCGTTATTATGCATTTTATTGGTTCAAGACATGTCATACTACACTTGATCTATTATGAGAAACAATGAGCCTAGATAATGTTGTCTCAAAAGATGATATCACACAGACACGTGAAAGTCGTGTTAATGATGAAGTCATGTTATTGATGAAGCTGACTTATCCGCTCATCATTGCAGAAGACATAGATAAACTTGGATGTATTATTATATCGTGTATAATTATGTTGTGTAATTTTTTTAGTTATGAGTTATTTTCAATTTTGTTATTTTTGTAATATTGTTTTAGCTAATTATCATGTTGATTTTAATGTTGTCTTACATATTATGCATTTTCATACTTAATTTAGATAAGCATGATTTAAAATAATCAATTAATAGGTGAACATGTGAACAAGTTGTTTAAAATCTCAAATCATCCATTTACAAGTTAAAAAATGTAAATTATTATGTGTCGATATTATCATTATCAATTATTTTTATAATTAATAAATAAAAATAATATTTAAAAATATTACACATTAATTTGAGATTATAGTTAACAAAAAAAAAAAAAGATGTTAAAATATCTCACTCTTAATTATAGGTTTGAGGTTTAGTAATTTATGATTTTATTTGAGTTTAGGTTGTGGTGGATTAAGCTTTGTTTTACATAAAATTTGGGGTTGTGTTTAAGCTAAAATTGTGTTGTGATAACACAACTGCTATTCACATTAGCACATGTTTATTGAAGAACCATTATTGTCATTAGTGGTTGTTTAATACATACATTAATGACAAAAACGGTTGTTTAAGACAACCGCTATTTCTATTAGTGATTTATTAATAACACAACAATTCTCATTAGCGGTTGAGTAAAGTATATTATTTCCATGATACTTTTTTATCTTGTGCTATATCTTGAAATCTTTAAACAAACTTTGTTAGTTTGGTAAAAAAAACCCCTTCACTTATAGTTTCACTCACTTCTCATACCCATTGTATCAATCAAAATATGTTTCCTCTCTAAATCCCAAACTTTATTTGGCGATAGGTCGGATATAAAGACTCGTTGACTTAGATCATGGATTGATTTTTTTTTAACTGGTTATATAGTTTGTTGCGATGTCGTAATCACACAAATTAATTATCATAGCTTAAATAAACAAGATAATATAGAGCAAACAAGGAGTTGATCCCACGAGAAAGGTTTTAGTTAGGTTTTTATGCTAAATGATATGAAATTGGGGAGGTGGGGTTTGAAGTTATCTAAGCTATGTTATGGTAAATAGAATAAAACAATCAAGCTAAATTAAATAAATCAGAAAATTATCAAGAGAAAAAACCTTGATCTCAAGTAAACATCCACCTACAGAAATCAGAACTGATTATTAAAACGATACGTCAATTTATATTCTGAATATTTATCTTTTCTTTACATTAGTTATTAGTTAGTTAATCAATCTGCAGTGCCAACTCTAACCATTAAACAACCACAATATCCACACTAGTAATTTAATCCAACGACAACCTTAAGAACTAGATAAGTTGATTAATCTAGACAACATAACTGACTGCAGTACATGTTTGATTTGATCAAATATTTTTCCTAAGATTAATAACATAGATCCGCCATAATTATTAAACTCAGTTGCTTTACAAGTTTATATATCACAACTCATGTTTTGATATCAAACTTAGCAATAGATTGATTAGAATAACAACTTAGAGTCCGCTCTAGCAATCAAACTAAACAATCATAAGAAATAATCATAGAAAAACAAACATATTCATCATATAAACTGAAAAGAAAAGATAAAATGGATCTCACAATTCTTGAAATCCAAAAGTTTATGTGTCTTTTCAACCAAGAAAAAGAATTTAACATTGCATGTCTGTTGAGAAACTAATCAAGAGAAAAGATGAATACATGATTTCGGGTATAGGAGAAAAGGGTGAAGTTTTTCTTCTTTTTCTAGTCGCCCTCTCCTTCCTCTCTCTCTTTCTTTTTATTTGATAGTCAACCATAATCCTTACTTCCTTAAAAATATAGTCATTTCCTAAGTAGACAATTTATATTTAAATAATGCAATAACTATTTTTCTAAAAAGAAGAAGAAATAGTCTTGCATAAAATTTTCAAACTTTCACTTTAGACTTATAGGAGTTAGATTTCCCAAATAGAGACTTGGATGTCGGTTTGGATGTTTGTGAAGTAACTTACACTCGTTTCTTCACAAAACATGTCTACTAGCAGAATCTACAAGTCATCTTAGAAAAATCATATCTCTCTCATATGAGTTGTTTTTCTACTGAAATTTGGTAGTCTGATAGGTCTTCAAGTCACAAATTCAAAACAATTGAGTTTGCATCAAATAAACTTCTTTAACTCGAGATATTCAAGTCGGAATGGTCAAAGGTTAACATTGGTAGAATACGAGATTTGTCTTTGAAGGCTGCGATTTCCATGCTCTTTCTCTTTTTATTTTTCTTGTCATATATGTATAGAAAGGTATGGACAGTATCTTTCCAATACCACGGAATCACTTCATTTCGACCTCTGGAGCTTAAGCTCTGCACAAAACATCGATCACAAGTTAAATCTGCCAAAGTTCGACAAGGGTCGAAACATGGTCTGAATTATCTCCAATTTACTTCTTTTTCTTACATCCAAAAGTGCCTTCAAAACATAAAACAAATGAATATCAAGGCATTTTATATATATAATATAAACAAATATTAGGCAAATATAGATAAAACTATCGAATAATATGGTTGCATCATAGTTTAACTTGGGAAAACCCATTCGATATGACTTGGTTATTCGGTCAAGACCTAGATGGGATCCAGTCAAAATGTTTTTCAAATAAAATTATTTTGGATAAAAATTAAAACTAAAATCATTGACTTAGATCAACATGGGTCAAACTGGGTTTCAAAACTATGCTCTAAATAGATTGATTACCCAACATTACCAAAATAGTTGTTCATAAAATTTAAAAATGAAAAGGAAAACCAGTGTTAGGATTAGTGATGGTGTGATAATTTTAGATAATAATTTCACGCCCTTTAATTTTGTGTGGTATTTTCTTCGGAAGGGGGCAAATTAAGGGTTGAGATGGGTGGAATACAAAATGGAGAAAGGGAATTTTTCTTGGAATTTACGCTCATGTTGTTTTTGTTTTTAACTAATCATTCATTTTTCATCTTTTTTCCTAAACAAAACGTTGAATCCATCTATGTATTTTATTTATTATTTTTATTATGTGTTCTATTTTAAAACTTATTGATTTTTAACATTATATATTAAACATTTTTAAATATTCATCTAAAAATTATTTTTTTATTCTTAATATTTCATTGTTTAACATTTAATTTTTATTTTTTAACTCTAAACTAAATATAATCTTAAAAAGATAATAAGACATCTCGAGTGTATTGAAAAATATACATTTGGTTCAAGATATTTAAATAATTTACCACTTCTTATAAGAAAGAATAATAATTGGTAGATACTTTTGTGCAAAGAAATATCATATATTTCATATCCAAACATATTTAGAGGGATTCTTATTTTGTTTCTCTTCATAAATCGAACTAATTTAATGTTTATGTGTTTTGTTTTAATATTAAAGTGTGTGTTTGAGATTGTGGTGTGAAATACTTTTTAATAAATTTTCGCATGAAAATGTATTAAAAGGATTTTTTTTAGATTTTTTTTTATTTTTGACATCAGTACATTAAAATCATTATAAAGCACTAAAAAAATCATCAATTTGATGTTTTTTAAGCCAAAAACACTTTTCCAAAAACATCTAAAAGAAAAGGCAAATGGGGCGCCAAACACCCCATATATACCTTCTATGATCTAGCCTTAAACAAGTGTTATCCATAGTTATCAGATCCGGCTGAGCGGGTCAACTCGGGACAGGGTGACCTGGGACCTTGGCCAGGTCTGTTTCATTCAAAACTTGGGTCAACAATTAGCCTAGAGAAAACCACTCGACCCGCCAGATCAACCCGAGTTAACCTAGTAAAACCCGATAGAGACCCTTTTTTTTCACATGTGTTTTTTCTCCTAGCCAGAGACTCCTTTTTTATATATTTTTCAGTTGGTTATTAACTCATTTCAAAGTTCACTATATAAATACTAGAAGAATGTTTTATTTTTTTAATGTGAGATTTTAAACCCTCTAGTATATATATTCTATGTTTACAAGAAAAAAAAAGTTATGTTATTTCAATGTAGGATAAAAAAACCTTTTTGATTTAAATACTTTAACTTAAAAGGATAAAATAATATCTTTTCAATGTGGGATAAAAAACCTTTTGAAATAATCTTTTAAATTTCATTATTTACATACATGTATAATCTATATCCACATAGATTATTTTTTAATTTTTTCATATGAAATATTAAAATCTCAAATATTTTTTTTAAATTTTTCCGGGTTGATTTAGGTTGACCCGGGTCAACCCATGTAACGCGAGACCCAGCTCCTTCGTCGGGTCAACTCCTAGACCAGGTTTGATAACTGTGGTGTTATCCACTCTAATTGTGTATTCATAAGAAGTTATTTTAATATGGTCTTTCAAACACTTTTAAAAAATATCTAAAAGCAAAAACAAATACAGCGCTAAACACCCCGTATAATTTCACAATATTGCACCACACCTTTAATTTTGCGGGGTACTTACTTTGAAGGTGGGGATTAGAGGATAAGATGAGTGAGATATAAAATGGATAGGGGGATTTTTTTGTAATTTATGCTTTTTTTGTTTTTAACCAATCAGTCATTTTTTGTGGGGATTAAAGGATGAGATGAGTGAGATCCAAAATGGATAGGGAGATTTTATTTGGAATTTACGCTTTTTTTGTTGTTTTTTTAACCAATCACTCATTTTTCATCTTTTTTCCTAAATAAAGCATTGAATCCATCTATTTATATTGTTTATTATTTTTATTATGAGTTTTATTTTAAAACTTATTGATTTTTAACACTATATATTAAACATTTTTAAAAATTCATTCTATAATCATTTTTTTCATTCTTAATATTTCAACGCTTAACATTTAACTTCTAGTTTTTTACTCCAAACTAAACATAATCTTAGGAAGATAATAAGAGATCTTGAGAATATTGCAAAAAAAATACATTTGGTTCAAGATATTTAAATAATTTACCACTTCTTGTAAGAAAAAAAAATTAGCGGATGCTTTTGTACAAAGAAATATCATATATTTCATATCCAAACATATCCAGAGGGATTCTTGTTGTCTTTCTTCATGAATTGAACTAATTGAATATTTGTGTGTTATGTTTTAATATTAAAATGCGTGTTTGACATTATGGTGTATGATACTTTTTAAAATAGTTTTTTACTTGAAAATATATCAAAATAGATTTTTTAGATTTTTTTATCTTCAACATCAGCACATCAAAATCATTAAAAATTATTAAAAAATCATCACTTTGATTTTTTTTTAAGCCATTGTTTTTTTCAACAACATCTAAAAGCAAAAGCAAATATAGCACCAAACACCCTGATACCTTCTATGATCTAGCCTTCAACAAGTGTTATCCACTCTAATTGTGTGTTCATAAGAAGTTATTTTACTATGGTCTTTCAAAATATTTAAATCCTAAATGATAATATAAGAAATATACTCATTTACTAATCAAATCACGAGTTTATTAAATATTATTATTTTATTAACAAAACACTAAAGATGTGGCTAAATCATTTGAGTCGCATCCACAAAACGCTATGTATTATAATAGTGTTTTGTTTTTGTGTTTAATTTAGTTTTTCTTTTCAATCTTACTTTTAACCAATCCAATTTTCTTTTTGTTTTTTAATTTTTTTTCAATCTTATTTTTCAATATTAGGTTGTTTTGGGCATTGTGCATTGTATTATTTTTTTTTTTGTGTTATATATCGATCTCATGAATTTAGTTTTTTTTTTCTCAATTTCAATCTTCAACATTAAATCTATTGGAAATGAGGTTTTGTATTTTTTTTATTGATTTATGTGAATTTATCTTAATCTCATGGCCTTGGTTGCAAGTTTAACAGAATAACTCATGTTGACTAATGTAATCTTTTTTTGGGCTGCTTTTTCTAATTGGTTTTTTTTTTTATTTCATCCTTCAACATTAAGTTGGTTGAAAATTAGGCTTTGTAATTTTTAACAATTGTTTTTCTATGAGATTATCCCGATCTCATGACTTAGGTTGCTGGATTGACATATTAACCTAGGTTGACTTTGTTCTTTTTTTGTCATTTTCAATTGAATATTTTTTAATTGGGCTTCATGATTTTTCTCGATTTTCTTTCTATATGGTTATCCTGTCTCATTACTCAAGTCGTAGATTTGACAAGTTAACTCAATTTATTTTCTTGGTCTTTTTTTAATTGAATATGTTTTAAATTTAACCCTTCAACAACTCAATCTTTTTTTATTTAGTTTTTTCTTCAATTTTATCATTTAAAAATAAATGTCATCCAATATATTGTCTTATCAATATTTGTTTTTAAATATATTATCCAATATGCATTATATTTTGAGTTCAAGATTAATTTTTTATTAGAAAACACGTTAGCAATGTTGTTATACTTTTTTTACATTAAAAAATAATTCAACCAGCAACACAACATGGAACAATAATCTAGTGTTTTATTGTGCTATGTGTCCACTATAATATGAATGTATCAACAGTAAAATAATGGACTCCACAATAAAGAAATTTTTTATTGAAAGTAGGAGATACCTTGATTTATGATAAAAGAAAAGTATTTTTTTAATATTGTATATAGTATGAAGAGAAAGAAAATTAGCTAGTTGTCTCGTGTTTTGCTGCAAGATAGAGTAATTTTTTTCTAGTAACAAAAAAAAAAATGTGCAAGCATCTTTAGTGAATCAGTTATAAACTCATAACATATAAAAGTGAATCAGTCAAAACCCGAAAATGACTAAAAACAAAATCGTAAGGTGATGCTTTATGATTTTTTTTTTTAATAAGCAATGTTATTTTTTGAATTAAAGAACTGGGCAGTTCATGGGAAACTCTTTGACATTGTTGTTAAACTCAATCAAACAAGTCAATGTTGAAACCTCTAGCCTCGATTCCTCACCTAGACCAAACATCAAAGTAAACTGTATGGAGTTGCCACAACTTGACTCAGTCAATTTGGCGAGTATAAAGGCAACCTGAATGGTTGATGAAAATGAGGTTTGGCTTTAATAAAATTCCAAGATAATAATTTTTTCTCAATGTTGCGATGTCGACATATTGGATAAGCACTAGTCAAATCGGGTTAACCACAAAATTCAAAATCTGGGTTAGGGAGATGATCACAATGCGCTGAACTAGTTGACGAGATGTCTCTTTCTTTTTTCTTCTCCTTCTTCTCTCCTCGTCTGGGACTTATTGAGGATCTAATGGGTTGACATCGGGGATGAAATTGAAGAGTCAATAGAGAATCAAAGACTAAATTAAAAAAAAAAAAGAAAGAACTTGAATCATGTGGAATAAAATTCAAAGCTCAATAAAAGAATTATTATAGAATCAAAGACTAAATTAAACAAATGAGACAAAAAGGTCTGGCATGTATAGGACATGCATCGGTGTGTGAGAGGTGTCACCGAGGTTTAGGCATAATGTGTGACCTCATACAACCTTCTTTGATGTCATTGAAATCATCATGCATTGTTGTTTTTCAAAGTGGTGCTTGTCGGATATAGATATCCAGTGTCTCTATGACCATGTCTATTTCTCTTTCTTTTCTTCTTCTTCTTCTTTTTTTCTTACCTCTCATTCCTTTATTTTCATGTGCATGACTTCTTTTTTTGGAAAAAGAAGGGTTTGTTTCCTCACTTTCAATTCAAACAAAAAGTTCAAACTATTTTTTTACAAAATTAAGCGTCAATTCAAAGTCAATATTTTTTTTTTTGCAACTGCAAGAACCCCTATACTAAGATAATCGAATCAAAATATGAAATCCAAATATCAATCTAATCAACTGAGAATGGATCTAATTGGAAAAAAAAACTATGGTTATAAAAAACCTCAAATTATGAAAAAAGAAAAAGAAAAGTAGTGAGTACACAACAAATGAAACAATAAAATGCGTAGACAATTAATTTTCTACTAGATTATTGGCTTGCGCAATGCTATGGGTCAGATTAATTTTTTAATCTAAAAAAATATCCAGGCACTACTAATGTTTTTTCTAGTAGATTTTTTTTTAACGATGCGAGAATCAATTTGATGTGACTTGGTCGTCTTGGAGGGTCTAAAAGCAACCTGAATGACTAGTAAAAATATAATTTGAGTCAAAATAAATAGTTAAGATGAGATTTTTTTAAGAAATATTGAGAGGACAACATATTGGATTGATTTGGGTCAACTAAGGATAACATATCAATCCGCATATTAAGACATGAGATCATGATAACCCCAAAGAAAGTCAAATCAAAATAAATTACATAACTCAATTTTTAATAAATTCAACGTTGAAGGATGAAACTAAAAAAGATCCAAAAAAATAACTCATGTTAACCCGGGTTAACTTACCAAACCCATGACCTGGGTCATGGGAAAAAAGATAACTCAATAGAAAGAAAAATTAAAAAAAATTATGAAGCTCATTTTTTTATCAACAAATTGTTGAAAGACAAAATAGAGAAAAAAATTGATTAAAAAAAGGATACAAAAAGTTGCCCAAACCTATGACTCGAGTCATGCGATGGGGATAACCTCGTAGAAAGCATACCAAAATAAATCACAAACCCTAATTCTCAATCAACTCAAGTTGAAGAATAAAATTGAGAAAAAAAAATCAATTAGAAAAGGAGGGAAAAAACATGAGCCATCCTTTTAAACATGTGGTCTGGATCATGAATCTAAGATAATTTCATAAAAGTAATTTGAGAAAAAATATTGAAAGATGAAATTGAAATAAAAAATATATAAATTAGAAAAACAAACATTATTCTAATTAATAGTGTTATGTGAAAATGGGTACAGTAAAAACCACTTCTTATTTAGTTTTATTGTAATTGTAATAATTTACCACTTAAGAAGCCAGTTCACATAAATTGTATGAAACTTTTGGTTAAATTATGAGACCCAACTAATTTGTTTGTTTCAAAATGTATCCAAAACAAAACATTATCTAAAACACTAATTCTCCTGGGGCTTTTACTATGTCATAAGTTACAAAATACTATTCATTACAATAGTATCATGACTTTTTTGTCCTTTGGTTATTTTATATCTTGTTTTGGCTTCGGGGGTAGGATGGTCTTTTTACCATGACATAAATGTCTTTTGAGGATTGTGCGAGGTTATTTTGGTAATTGGATTTTTAAATGCATAGTAAAATTACTAATGTAACCCTTTAATAAAATAATCCAATGTTTTCTACACAGGGGTGTTTTTGTGTTTTCAAATTTTATAGAACAGTTGAATTACTACATTACCCTTACAATTTGAATTTTTAGCCCTGGCTTTAGGGGTTTAGTTGTAATTTCACAATGATTTGTTTGTTAATATTGTTTATTCTTAAGAGAATTTTTGGTTTTTTCACCCAAAAAAATGAAAAAGCTACTGATGTATGCCTCGCACGCGTCAACCGCCATGTCTTCTTCTAGCGGTGTGTGCGACTGGCTTTGGCAATTATAACTATGATTCTGCCGCATCATTTGATTCGTCTTGACATCCTTTTTTTTATGGGCAGCGCGTGTATTGTGGTTCATCGTGGTTTGGCCCCAAAATTACTTTTTTTTTCCTTCTCTTTTTTTCTTGGATTGTGGGGTGACCATGCAAAAATCCTTATCAGCCATTCAAATTATTTTTTCTTTTGATTTAGTCCTTCTTCTCTTATTTTTCAATTGTTCTATTTGCATTGATTGTTTCTAATTAGATTTTATTTTTTATTTCATCCTTGTTCATTTGATTTTTTTTAATTTGTTTTCAAACTTGGTCCTTAATTTTTTAATTTTTATTTATTTTGTTTTGAATCATTTTCTTGATTAATTT
>Ga0325403_1003759_pt1 | contig 13945 bp, 7 predicted proteins | sample PopdelMetagenome_19_FD_205665 | JGI IMG/M metagenome (GOLD analysis project Ga0325403, IMG submission 205665) | Populus deltoides microbial communities from Bellville, Georgia, United States - Xylem-PdKOR-R4 | ecosystem: Host-associated > Plants > Phyllosphere > Stem > Wood/Secondary xylem...
TTTCCTAGTAACCCTCAATTAAATACTAGGTGGCGACTCCCAACAAAATCAATTCCAATAACAGAGAAAAAAAAACCGCCATCGCCAGGAAGCGGACGCCGCGCGGGGTGTTTTTCGACGTGCGACACTCCCATTCATCAAAAATACAGGGAAACAACAACCTAGAGAGAGAACCAAAAGTATCACATCGGTTAGCTAAGGAACCCAAGATCCAGTAGGTGCCAAAGATAACCAACCAAAAAGAATTCCACCTAAAAGAAAAGCCAACAGCTGACGCAATTTACAGCTGAAACATAGAAGAACCACCAACAGCTACTAAAACACACAAGTTGACGCAATTTGCAGCACAGGCACAGCACGAGGCTAAGCTAGCTGCTGTAGTTAGTCAACCTCTTCCAGATGATAATGATGATGTATTTGATTAAAGTGTTGATGGAGGTCGTGTGTTTTGTGGCTGCTACTAGTGGATTGAGAGGCTTTAATAGTATATGGCCTTGGGGATGTGGATTTATGTCCTTTAACATGAACAAGGGTAAACTGAATGGTTCTAGGTTTATTATTGACTTGTTTGTTTTCTGTTGTATGTTTCATCATTTTGAGGGTATTGCCATGCTTTGGTTATTCTACCCTCATACCTACAGTTTTGTGCCTTATAATTGCTATGGTGTTGGTGTTCTCTTAAATAGGTTTCCTATGATAGGTTTGCTATGATGAATGGATTTGGGTTCAAAGTCTAAAAGCAAGAATCCTTGGTTAATATGGATCACACTCTTAGATATGTCTACAAAGTATCAAGGAGAACCAATGCAGATCTCTTGAAATCTGTGTTTGATTCAGACTAAATTTATAACCCATGATTTATGAGATAGGTAAGATAGAAATCTAAGGAGATTCAATGTGCTTAGGAGCTTATTTTTCACTTATTACTTCAAGTGTTCGCGACTTGTAAATCACAAGGAAAAAGAACAAAGATTTAGAAATCTAAGGAAATTCAGAGCGCTTTAAAAGCCTCTTTTTGCCTCAGTGTTTCATACTTTCACGGCTCGTAAATCGTAGGGTTAAAAATTGAAATGTCCTCAATTATAATTGAGACTTCTTTCAAGGATGTGTAATAGCTTATTATTCCTAGAAAAATATTTTGGATCTTAACCACTTGGGGTTTCTTTATCCAAACATTAACAGCGAATAGTAACAGGTTATTCCTAATAATATTTTGGATATTCATCCCCTTAGGATTTCTTTATCCAAACATTAACGGTGAATAATAGATGAATTCTCCAAAAAATAAGATTTTTGTATTTTTTGAAATAGTGGTCAACACCCTTTGGAGTTTTACAAACATATTGTAAAATCCAGAATGCAAGAAAATAATTTTTGTGTTTAAGAAATCCATACTAAAACACATTTTTCTTTTAAACTTCAAATATTTTTTTTTAAGAAAAAATTCAAAACATGTTAGGGTATTGGCCGTATGTAACACACAAAAACATTTTTTATATATATTTTCTTTGTCAAAAACACAAACATCATAGTAAATCACAATTAAAGTCAAGAAACCACAAATTAGTCAAATTCTTAAGGCTTTAATAAATCAATTATTAAATCCCAAAAAAATATATAGAAACATGTTCTTATATTTTCACAGGCAATACAACATGATTTTATTTGTCCCTAAAATACTTGATCATATGCAAATTAAAACATTAAATTTATTTTTTGTCATTTTGATTTTTTAATTTGATAACATACATAAAACAAAATACAAACACACACACATCCCTTTTTATTATGTTTTTCTCATACACGCATATGTAATTACAAATAACAAAAAATTTAAAATAAAACAAACAAGCACATCACACAAATACAAAATTACATAATAGCCCCTAAAAAATCCAGGAAAACTGCTGGGAAGGCTTCTGGATCAAAAACCAGTGGTGGCGCATTTCCTCCATACGCCACTGCCACAAGGAAGAACCTGGAAACATTGTGATCTGACTCACCGTCACCTGCAAAAGAAGAAAAAAAACACAGGCAGTCGATTTTGTTTGGGTATTTTTTTGATCTGTTTGAAGCATTATGTTCTCCTCTCCTCCCAGTTTGTTTTACTTGCTGTTGATGTCAGATCGGGCGGTTGGGGTAGCTATGGCGCTAGCTTTGCTGCTGTGCACGTGGCCGCTGAAGCTACTCTTGAGATGGGAGTGGCTGTTTGGTCGGCTGGCTTGTTTTTTGACAGAGGGTAAGGGGGCCACAGCCAGTCTCTGATTCTGGGAGAGCTGAGAGAGGGAGACTGTGAAGGCCGGTGTGCAGGGGAGGTTGGTCTGTGAGGGTTTTGAGAGAGGAGAGGGATGATGGTGGAACGGCTGTTGAGAGGGAAATGTTAAGGGGAGACGGCAGCAGCTGAGTCTGTTGAGAGAGATGAGGGAAGAGACAGGACGGTTGTGGGAGAGACAAAGAGTTTTTGTTGATGGCCAGCTATGGGACCAGAAACTGGAAATGGTTGGTTTGGGTTTGTTTAGGGGCTGAGGGGAAGGGAAAGCTTTGGTTGGCAAGAGGGGAAAATGAAACCGAAAGGAAAAGGCTGGAATCGGGGAGAAGGGAGTGTTGGTGCTGTGGTCGGGTGTCTGTGGGGGTGCAGTGACTGAGATGGAGAAATGAAGGGGCTCACTGGTGGCTGACTTAAGAGAAGAAGATTGGCGAACGGGCGGCGACTGCCTTTGTTTTATTTTTTAAGAGAGAAGGGGCCACGACTAAGGAAGAGAAACAGGTTTAGGGTTATTTTTATCTTTAGGGTTTTTTTTATGTGTTTGGCTCCCCTTTTCTAATCATATGGTTGGAGTTTCACTTATATAGAAAATCTCTATACGTACTATTTAAGAAAATATTGAAATAATTATTGCAGAGATGGTTTACTATAACCAGTACAAACAAATCTTATATATATGGTATTTTATATTGCAGTGGTTATTTTCCATAAACAACACGAATCAAATCATATAGCAATGATATTTTATATTGTAGTAATTATATATGATTTAATAATTATCACCTTGACATATTGCTCTATGTTATCGTCACATGTAAACCCTTATTATTTTTTTTTAAAAAAAAACTTTATCAAAACATGGGTAAAAAATTGGATAGCAACACAAGGTAACAAAGCAAAGCAAGATTCAGGAGATGTCTTCCGCACGTTTTCAATTATCTTTAATCAGTTTTCCTACTAATCGATAACACTCAAATATCCAAATAAAAAGAAGCTTCTCCCTTCCTTTCATTTGTTGAACAATTATAATAATAATAATAATAATAATAATCATAATAATCATAATAATAATAGCTGCTGGTAAAAATAATGACAAAAATATTAGTAATAATAGTATTATCAATAGTGATACTAGTAGTAATTAATAGTCATGATAGTAAAAATAATAATAATGATAGTACTAATAATAGTAGTAATAATAATAATTACGCTAATGATAATACTATGAATATTCATAATAATGGTTATAAAAGTAGTAGTAATAGTTTGTTATCATTGTTTTTTCCATGAAGAAAAATATGCACCCGCAGTGCAGCACAGAAAGCTGATCTCATGTGCGTTATATGCGTCAACGTATAGAAGGTGTCCTCACACTACGGTTATTGCATGCAACACCTCCCAATAGTTAAAACTATCTATCCACCATGTAGTTTTATGTTTTCCTTTTTTTTTATTTGGCTCTTATTCTTTAGATTTCTTATGTTTTTTCCTTAACCCTTCTATAAAACATTTATTGGTTTTTCCAAAAAAAAATAATAATTTTCAACTTATTTTCACTAATAAACACGGGTAGGAGGAAAAAGAAATGAGACAAAAAATGAATTTAGAGAGGAATCCAAAAATAGGTTATGACAGGGAAAACCCTACAAAAAGAAAAGCAGAACAAATCACAAAGCCCAAAGCCTAATAAATTAATGTCAAATGATGAAAATAAAAAGAAAACAATTTCTAAAATGGATTTTAAAAAAAGACTGAACTCAAACCAAGTAAATCATTGAAATTGGTAGACTGGTTTATGAGACTAGGACTACCTTATAAAAAGCAAACCCGAAAAAATTATAAAGAAAAATTTTCAATTATAAAAATTAAAAAATAAAACAATGAGGATTAAATCTTGCACCATAAATAATTGAAAGAAACTAATCAAGGATTACAAAATAAATTAAGAAAAGGAGCAATGAAAAAAATGAGGACCATAATTTGAAAAAAATGAATTAAAAGGACAAAATAAAAATAAATAACTGAAAATGATAAAAAATAACAATAAAAAAATGATGATCAGATTGAATACCAAAAATAAATTAAATTAAATGCGAAGAGATGAAATTGAAAAAAAAACTTTACGAAGCATTAAAATTAAAACAAATAAAAATCAAAAGAATGAGAACTAAATTCAAAACAAATATAAACTGGAGGACACAACTCAATTCTTAAAGGCCTGTCACAAATACCAAGGCCTAGGAGAGAGAAAAGAAGGGTAGGAGAAAAAAAACTCATTGTCATTCGCCTTGCCAAACATGCCACCCTAAAAGTTGTGCCATAACCTTGTGCGTCAGATTTGATGGTGATCAGATTTTTTTGGCCACCAGAATCGTCCTCACGCGCCTCTACAAAAGTATGAAGGACTCTGATGTCCTAACATCTGCGTGGCACGCGTCATCATATTTTACTGGTTTATTAATATTTTAATAAGGTAAAATATGAAAAAGGGCCAAAGGGCATATCATTATTAAAAAAAAAACCATGAGACAAAGACAAAAATGCCCTTCAAAGTCATTCTTAAATTTTAAAAAGTTGAAGGTTAAGTGTATAATTTTACTATGAAAAAAATATATTAAGACAAATGAACCCCTCTCTACAAGGTCATTATTTTTAGTAGTTAGGGGTATAAATATTATTTCACTGTGTAAATAAAATGTAAAGACAAAAAAAACCTTCAAGGAAACACCATTTTTTTAGATTTCAAGGGTAAATTTTTTTTTTCACTGTGCATTTTCAAAAATGAACGATTTGTATCCTTTATAAAAGATAATCTTACCCCAATACGAAGACAATTGTTAAAAATAATAAAGAGTAAAATAGTCTACTTGAATACACAATAATTTTCCTCCTATCCTAAAGGAAAAAACTGTATTCTTTTTTTTTTCTTTAATGAGTACGGTGGAATCTAAGAAAAAACCAAATTTGTAGGGGCCTCTCATAGTAGTGGCTGGTTTTCCTTGGGCTTTGGGTCGCGGCTTCAGCATGAAAAAAAAAGGGTGGGTGTATGGCTGGTGGCTAGTATGAGGAAATGGAGAGGTACGGTTTCTATTTACTCTCCCGTGTTTTCTCTCTTTTTTTTTTAATCTTTTTTACTGTTCACAATTACATCATGTAAATTATTTTTTAAAATATTTTTATTTATTAACATATAAAAAGAAATTCAAAAACATTAAAAAAAATGATATTATATTTTTAAAAAACTAAGTTGAGACGGTAAAATAAGAATTAACACAATGATCCGTAGATTAACCTACATCTCTATTTCCGTAGATCTTTCAACTATTCAACTATGCACGAAATGACTAGAGGCAGGATTTTAGACTTGATCCACTTCCTTAAAAATCCCTTTGGAGTCTTGAAATTGTAGGCCAAAGCTACCTCCTCCATTATCCTCTTAAATTTTCCTCCTCTTAAATATCACACCCATAAATAGATATGGAGGAGAGATTCGCCGCGCTGCTGTAGCTTATCATGGAAACCTGCCCGAGGAGAAGAAGCGGTATGGCAGATAAAAGTTCGTGTACGATAAAAAATGGTTTTGAAAATATGTTTTACTTGTTAAATAAATTTAAATAATTTTTTTGTTTTTAAATTTAATTTTGATATAAACATATTAGTTAAAACGATTAAAAAATATAAATATATAAAAAAATTTAAAAAATAAAATAATATTGTTTAAAAAAAACCTGAGTTGACTCGGTAATATAAAAATTAACCCAATGATACGTAGATTAACCCCACTCTCTATTTCTTGGATATAAATATAGTTCGGATCAAGACTGTTAAAATTACGAGTTGACTCTTAAAATCTTATGATTTTGCGAGTCAACATGTATATAACGTGTCAAATCGGGTTAAAACTCGAAATCGGTCAAACTCGGTTAAAATCGGACTGATTTTACGAGTTTGACCGATTTTGACCGAGTTTGACCGATTTTGAGTTTTAACCAGTAAAAGTTAAAATATTTATTGCCTCCCTATCGGAGTCCCCTGACACTCCACTACATAGTCCCCACTACTCAGTCTCTCCTTTCCCCGTTGCTCAAATCTCAAAATTTCAATATTAGCAGACTAACACCAGCATTAGAGGATCTTGGGCATGGGAAAGCCTTATATTGTATTTTAGGCCGGGAAGGCATGATCGGAGGATCGAAACCATGGGAAGACAGAGGTAGATGGTGAGGAATCAAAGGAGTAAAATAAGAGATAGGAATACTTATATAGAGAGAAATACTGTGTTTTAGACTAACCATTTGTTAACTACAAAGAGAGACGACAAAGACTCAGAGAGAACTTGAAATACATGTCTTGCTTGGTGAGATATTTGGACATTATTTTTAGGACTTGTTACTAACATAAAAAAGATGGAAGTTGAGGTGGTATGGATTAAATTGATGTCATTTTGTACGTTTTTGTTCTCATTGTCACGGGTTCACTGTATTGATCTTTATTAATTTTTTTTTTTAAGTTTGTGATATACCTTAGAATATTGTATCATCTCACTAGTTGCCTGTAGTGTGTTTCAAGACCTGTCCTCTAGAAAATATTTTGAAACTCTATCAATAAAACATAGTTGTTCAATCTTATTTTTTTTCTTTTCGTATTTTTAAGTTATTTAAACCTTGCATTAATTTTTATTTGAATTATGTATTTTAAGGTGTTTGGACATTTGTATTGTTTATTTCACTTTTATTTTAATTGTGTTATATTATTATTTACTACTTGACTGAAATCGTCAATATATAATTAGTTGAAATATTTTTCTTGCAATTTTACGATTCGAGTTTATGATCCGAGTTTATATTGTATATTTCATGTCGTGTTAAAAAAACGTTTTTGACAACCTTGGTTTAGATCTTTCAACTATGCACCAAATGACCAGAGGCAGGATTTTAGAGTTATCCACTTCATTAAAATTCCCTTCGCAGTCTTGAAATTGTAGGCCAAAGCTACCTCGTCCATTGCCCTCTTAAATTCTCCTCCTCTTAAATCTTACACCCATAAATAGATATGGAGGTGATTCGCCGCGCTGCTGAAGCTTACTATGAGAATCTGTCCGATGAGAAGAAGCGAAATGCCAGATTTTCTTTCAATGAAATGGACAAAAACAGTGAAGGGTGAATTAACCTAGATGAATACGTGGAGTATCTGAAGCAAGATAACAACACGGTTCTTACTCATCCAAGCTTGTTTACAGCGCTGGACAAGGACGGCAATGGAAGCTTGGATTTTAAGGAAACAATCGTCTTGTACTACATCATGCAGAGTGGAAGAGCTCTATTTTGCCAGTCTTGTAATACGTTCTTGGCAGACGTATACTTCAGTTGCTCTCAATGTTTCTTCAATGATGATTCAGCTAGCACCTATGAAATTTGTTGTGATTGTTATGGTGGAAAAAGGTTCACTCACCACGATGATGCCATCTTCTGGGATAACTATTCCTTACTATGTCAAAGCAGGAGCTTGACATTAAAAGCTCCCGTACAGGTAATATTTAATTAATCTTCGAAAATGATATCAACTTCGATCCCTGTTACATGATGGCATGCTAGAAAGAAATACTTCAGATTGCTTAAAATTTCCAATTTTTTAAACGAATTAATTATGTTTCTTTAATTGTAGATTTGGTTTGAATTGGATTTTTCTAGCAGATTGCTTCTTCATTATTAGGAATTGATATATGTTCTTTCATTAAATTGAAAAAAATTGAGAGAAATAACAGGATTAATCAACTAGTGATACTTATTTATTTTTCTTTTTTTTTTTCTATCGGAATAATTTAATCTATTTATTCATCTATTTTCCTTTTTTATAAATTTTGTCACTCTACAATTTTTATTATTTTTTCCAGAACTATATTTGTTAATGTTTATGTATTTTTATTAGTTAAGAGTCCACTTGTCTATCATTTATGTATATAAAATTATTTTAGGATTATATTGTTCCACTTATGTTTCGTTAAGGTTTTTTGTGTTTAATTTTCTTAAATCATATAACACATGTCAAGAATATGTGATTTGCCTGATAGGATCATTAATTAAAAAAATAAAACTATATTTATATGTATATAAAAAAGAATATTTGAATTAAAAACCCCAAACAAATAAAAATTTATCATCAAAATAAAAAATAAACTTAGCATTTTGTTAAGAATATTAATTATACATAAAAAAGAAATTAAAAAAGACATACATACATACATATATATGAAACTAATTATCTCAAACACACAATTAATCAAAAAATGCAAAATTTTTCATTGATCATATGTTTTGTTCCTGTACTCTTTTTCTTACTAGATTTTTCCCTTATATAAAATTATTTTACATTTTTATGGATTATGTGCTGTTCCACTACATGTTTTGTTAAGGTTTCTTTCCTTGCGTTCAATTCTCATAAATCATATAACACGTGTCAAGAATATGTGTATTGACTGTTAATAGCATTACTTGAAAAAAAAAGACTACATATAAAAGATTCAATTTAATATATATATATATATATATATATATATATATATATATATTATTTTTAAGAAGAAACTAGCTCATATTTGTCATTATTCCCCAGTAAAGCCTAAATATCTTAAACACACAATTAACCATAAAATGCTAAATTTCTCATTCATAATCAGATTAATAAAAAACTTATTAGATATTAATATTTATTGGTATTTTCGAAATTTTTTTTATAGTTTGGATGTTACCAATTAGTTTCACAAAATTTACCCACAACAGAACATCAGTTCCAAATATCTAATCATATGCTTTGTTATCTTTAATTTCAGAATCGAAGAAATGTGCTTGAAAAAAATTGGAAAGATAGTGGCAATTACAGGAGTGGCTGATGGTCTTGGCTGTAGCATTATGTGAAAGAACGGATGATGCATTTTATCGTCGTTGTGTTTCAATTTTATTAGAATTTTGTGAAGGGTGAAACTTGAATAGCTTGCTAGCTTATGGAAGAAGACTATTAGTATTGATGAAGAAATGAAAAACTTCAGAATAAATTGAGCTTTTCACGGGCTATGATCAGCTACCGTATTCGTGAATATTATGTATTTTGTTTGAACTTATAAGATTGTTAAATGGTTGTTTATGGTTTACTAAATTTGTTGTATGGTTACTTATGGTAGATGGTATTGTTGTATGGTTACTTGTAGTTGCGGATAAGAAGCACTAAGAGTGTTCATTCACTCTTTATTGATTCATTTCAATTGTACACAAGTATATGATCATATAGGTTGTACAAGAAATTCTAACTGGGTAGATAATTCTAATCTAGGTATGTAATTATTCTTATACATAGATATAGCTTAAATAGAGGTAACGGTCAAATCCTTCAAATCTTCTACAATAATTCTAGGTATGTAATTAATCTAGGTATGTAATTTCTTCCCTACAATTTCTCCTTCAAATCTTCTACAATAATTCTCTTACAATTTCTCCGTCGAATCTTATGTAATAACTCACACCAACACTACCCCTCAAGTTGGTTATGGATATCTCCAATACTCAATTTGTCTAGTGAGTTATGAAATGCTTTGCTAGAGACTACCTTTGTAAGAATATCAGCTAGTTGTTCTTCTGACTTTACAAAAGGAAATTGAACTATCTTAGCTTCAAGCTTTTCTTTGATAAAATGCTGGTCCACTTCTACATGTTTAGTTCGGTCATACTGAATTCATAAGCATTCCTGTTTTTGTTATCATATCTAGTACATATTTCTTTTGTGATAGAAATATACTTGAATTTGATTGTGCCCCTTCATTGCCCATAAAGTATTTTAATCTCCAAAGAGACTTCATTTCAAACTTAATGGCCACAAGAGCAGGGATTCATGTTGGTTTTTTTTGTTTTTGTGAATAAGGGAGTCGCTACCTAGTATTATGGTTACTAGGAAACCTAACTGGTCTTTCAAAGATTCTAAGGCAAGGGACTAGTTGCGTAAAGAAAAAGTATTAGCACTCCTAGTACGCCTTACCTAAGGTAAGCTGCTTGATGTTTGGTTTGCCTTACTATGGTGTTGGTGTTCTCTAATCAGTTTTCTTATGATAGATTTGCTATGATGAATGGGCTTGAGTTCAAAGTCTAAATATAGATTATACCTGTAGATATGTCTACAGAGTGCCAAGAAGAACCGATGTAGATCTCTTAAAATCTGTGTTTGATTTGAAATAAATTTATAACCTATGAATTAAAAAATAGCTGAGATAGAAATCTAAGGAGATTCAATGTGCTTTAAAAACTTATTTTTCTCTTAGTATTTCAAGTGTTCGCGACTCGTAAATCGCAAAAAAGAGGGATAAAAATTTAGAAATCTAAGGAAATTCAGACCGCTTTAAAAGCCTATTTTTGCCTTAGTGTTTCATATTCTCATGGCTCGTAAACCATGGAGTTAAAAAAAATTGAAATGTCCTCAATTATAATCGAAGCTTCTTTCAATGATGTGTGATGACTTATTATTTCTAGAAAAATATTTTGGATATTAACCACTTGGGGTTTCTTTATCCAAACATTAACAGAGAATAATAATAACAAGTTATTCCCAATAATATTTTAGATATTCATCCCTTTGAGATTTTTTTATCCAAACATTAACGGTGAATAATAGATGAATTCCCCAAAAATAAGATTTTTGTATTTTTTGAAATACTGGCCAACACCCTTTGGAGTTTTACAAACATTTTGTAAAATCCAGAATGCATTAAAATAATTTTTTGTGCTTAAGAAATCCATGCTAAAACACATTTTTTTAACATCGAATATTTGTTTTCTTGTTTTAAAGGAAATTCAAAATATGTAGGGTATTGGCCGTATGCATGAAAACATATATATATTTACCGCATTTGCGTTGAAAACCAGGAATTCTAAATGCGAGATTGATATTTTTTTTTTTACAATATAAAAAATTTCAGACCTTAAAATAAATATGCTATAAAATCATAAATCTCTTTCTCTTTCTTTTATTTTTTTCCGAGAAAGAAAGAAAAAAAAAAGTTGGAACCAGTAGTTCTGGCTGGGTCACTTGCCCAAGCAACTGACCTGGCTGGACACAAAAGGGGCTCAGTTACTGTTCAATGAAAACTTTCCAGTTACGGTTCAAGTGAATAAATTCACTTGAAAGTACAAACACAAAGGAGAACGCATACAAAGAGACCCGGTTACTGTTCAAGTGAATTATAATTCACTTGAACAGTACAAACACAAAGGAAAATGCATGCAAAGAGATGGGGAGGAACAGACCTGGAGGCAGAAAACAAAAGGAAGACGACGATGGGGAAGGCGTACTGGCTAGTCTATCAGTGTTGTCGTCTGTTTCGGCTCTTTCCCCTCTATTCTCTGTTGGCGTCCGTCTCCTGAGCTTTTTCTCTGCGTTTTCTTCCCTCTCTCTCTACTGGTTTAGCTCCTCTGTTCTTCCCTGTTCTGCAGATTTTGTTTGCAGAACATGGAGCAGAGACCGAAAGGCAGTCCCTGCTTGTTCTTGCTTTTGATAATCTTAAGAAAACTTAATCTTTTCCATTTGTTTCCTTCTGCTTTCTAACTCTCCGCCTCCTTACTCTCCTCTGTTCTTTCTTGGTCTCTCTTTCTCTGCCTTTCTTTCTCTGCCTCGTATTGCCTGCCTCTCTCTCTTTTTTCTCCTCTTCTTTTTAGGTCAGCAGAGGAGGCATATATATATCGTCTATATGCAGCTCTTATTAGGAAACGGGAACGAATATTACATTAATTCTAGGATGTAATCTGGGGTGATCAAATAAAGCAAAAATAGGAAACCAAAATATATTGATTGATATTTTGATGATTTCCAGCGATTTCTTTCCAATAATTAGAGGATGGTGCGGCTCCTTTCTATCCTTCCATAGCTGGGACCGTGAGGCACCAACTGTTTCCTTTGGACTAAGGCAGAAAAAACATGGTCTGCAGCTCCAAAATCAAGCGAGAGAATCATGGAAACCAGCAGGAAGTTGCATAGAAAAAGGAAAGAAATCAGACGGCGGGTCGTTCTTAAAATCGCAATGAACAGTACCATGCTAATTAAATCCTGTGGGGGCTGTTTTATGCTGCCAAGTTCTAAATGGTGGCCTTTTTTGAGTGGGATATTCGAGGGTAAGGAAACGTGGTCGCTGGTTTTGTGAAAAGAAACAAAATATAATCCAACGCGACAGAAATTATTGTGACGTTTTTTTGATCCAACCCCTTTTTTCAACGAAACTAATTAACTTTTTTAAATTTAAAGTTGTTCCTTATTAACCCGATAAATCCTTGAAACATTAAAATGGATCCCTCGAATCAGACCTGTAAATTCGCCTTCTCGCGATAGGATTCTCTATTTTTCACTAGATGTTCAAATGGGAATATTTTGAGCTTATGATATCGAAATTAAGCTATTCCAAAGCCCAAATTCATCATCACGTACAAGACTATAACTCTCATGAAGGATTAAAAGTTAGATAAAATCGTTTTGAAGAACAGAATTGCAAAAACTCGAGCTGGAATATTTTTCATGGTAGGATTCTCTACTTTCACATTAGATATTCAAGCGGGAATATCTTGAGCTTTTGATATCAAAATCAGGGGATTAAAAAACCCAAATTTATCTATGCATACAAGTCTACAACTTTCATGGAGGATTCAAAGTGAGAGAAATTCATTTTGAAGAACAGAATCTTGCTGCAATCTGGTTGGTCAAAAGGATCTCCTGATCTGATTCAGAAACTGACAATGCTGAGCATCCCAATCCGACTAAGAGTCTGCCATGAAAACAGTGAGCCCTAAGACCCAATAAAAGTGTAGGTCAATTCTTTAACATGTCATGAGTGACAGAATATAGCTGAGATGGTCAGATATTACACGAAACCAAGTCAGAATCAAAGCGTAAGTTGGAAAAAAAAAATTGCAACAGTAGCAGAATCAGTTTTTTTAGTGTAAATTTTGAGGGATTTATCAAACCTTAAAGACCAGATAAAGAAGGAACGAATTTAGCATCATGAAGAATCCTAATCGATATAAGAAACCTGATGATTTTGGCAGCAAAAGGAGGAAGATAAAGAGAGTAGAAAACAACTGAAACATGGTTCGAAAAACACTTCTTTCTTCTCTGCTTTTGTCAATTCCTCAACAATCATGAACTAAACTCCTATATTTGGTTCAAAAGAGGTATACACTATCTCCAGCACGTGAGGTCCAAAAATAAGTAACAACAAATATCATCAATGAAATATTTAAAACAAATTGAAAAACATAAATACTCACCCATAGTTAAACATGGATACCTCTTGGGCTAAAGTTTGGTACAATTATTTAGAAATTAACAAACTCCAATGTCAAAGGAAAAGTTAATTACTATTTGGTCCTTAAGCTATGAACATGACTATAAACTAGTTTTTTATGTTTCAAATCTATAATTTAGTCCCATGGCTCATGTTCTCAATTCTCTTACTTTTGATTTCTCTCTTAAACTCAATTGTGTTGGTCTTTTTCTAAAAAAATAATTTTTTCAAAACCACAATAGGATTACAAGAAACCAAAATAAGTTTTAATGGGCCGGGCAATTGTCAACAAGAGTCAAATGATTAAATTACAAGCATTGAAACATGAGGGACCAAGTGATAATTAGTGTCAAGACCTATAGAGTGGT
>Ga0325403_1003760_pt1 | contig 13944 bp, 9 predicted proteins | sample PopdelMetagenome_19_FD_205665 | JGI IMG/M metagenome (GOLD analysis project Ga0325403, IMG submission 205665) | Populus deltoides microbial communities from Bellville, Georgia, United States - Xylem-PdKOR-R4 | ecosystem: Host-associated > Plants > Phyllosphere > Stem > Wood/Secondary xylem...
CCCATTTGATACTTTTGCTGCAAAAATTGATTCATTTGGATGGATATATTCTTGTTAGTGTAAGATCCAATCTCTTGATTGATCTTATAGCTTTTCTCTGTGTACTCTCCGCTCCTCTCCCTCAACAATGAAACAATCTCATGATATGGTGCTCTCCATCTTTAATTCTTGCATGCTTAGAAATCCCCAGAACATTATGATTAATTAATCGAGATGGTAGAATGGAAGTTTAAGTTGTTAAAAAAAAAATTGTTACTAATTTTGGTATAATTCTGATCTGGCAGTTCTTTTATTTATTTATTTATTTATTTTGTTATATCATCAACTCACAGTTGATTTTGCTTCTATAGTTTGGAACACAATTCAAATCATATTTTTTAAAATTAGAAATTTTTTTATTTCAAACTAATTTTTTATATTTTCAAATCGTTTTAAGATATATTTATTTAATTATAACTTTTACATTTGCGGTGTAAAAAACGTAGTTAGGTGTTTGGTAATACATCAAACTGCGTTTTATGCTGTGGGGCCCACCAAAAAATTAAGTTTGAAACACAGTTTTTGTGAAGTAGTTTTTACATTCCTTTTTAATTGAGTTTCGTAAAATTTTGTTTTTTTCTCCGTTTCAAAAGCACTTTTTTCAAAATTTGAATTTTATTTATTTTTTTCTTTACTTCAAATTAATTTTTTTTTGTATTTTCGAATCATTCTGATACATTGATATCAAAAATAATTTTTAAAAAATAAAAAAATTATTTTGATGCATTTTCAAGTAAAAAACACTTTTAAAAAACAACTACAGCCAAACATTTTATACATGTTTTTTGCTGAACATAAACCCCAACCATAATTTTTATTAAACACGTATCTAAATTCAACTAACCACGCCTAACTACATTTTTTTAAACTTACTTTTTTAAAACCACATCCACAAAAGCTAGCTAAAAATAAACACATTTATTGATGCTAAAAATAATTTTTAAAAAATAAAAAATATATTACTTTAATATATTTCTAAATAAAAAAAACTTTAAACCCAACCACTACAACAATCCAAAAATGCATTAATCTAATTTTGGTATAATTCTGATCTGGCTGTTCTTTTATTTATTTGTTTGTTATGTCATCGACTCGCCGTTCATTTTGCTTCACCTGTTTGCTTTTGGGTCTGTTTCCTGGCCTGAAAAAAATTCTCAGGTTTTTACTTTTGGGTCTGTTTGCTTTGCCCATTTGTTTAGAGAATTGAGCTCCTTTTATTTGGGCCTCATCACCTTTTTAGGCCGCTGGCCTTTAGATGGATTCTACTGTTAAATAACAATAATAATAATAATAAAAAAAAAACAAATTTAATCTCAATTTTGTGTGTTTTACAAAGCACTTGTTGCTCGTTCAATTTTAGATTCGAATCTAGTTATAGAGATGATCAATATACAGGAATCAGAAAATCGTAATAGTTGATTATCATATTTAACAGATATATTTCGTATTTAGTGAAATTTTTTCAGTTTTCAATTTTTTTTAACAGATATATAGAGATGATGTATTTCCCCCCCCCCTTTTTTAATTATTATTAACAATTTATTTATTTATTTATTTACAAAAATAATTATTAGATGTTTGGACTTTTTGATTTACACTTATAATTTATATTATATAAAAAAACCATTTCAAAATAGCTTGTATACAAAAGTTTTTTTTAAAAAAATTACAATCCATTACGGAGCATATATCAAATCAAATTTTTAGTTGCCCTCTAGTTAATATTTTTTTTTCACTCTTATTCTTTTGATCATTTTGTGTATTTTTTATTAATTTTATCTTTCAACATTTAATTTGTTAGAGATTCGGTTTCATACAAACTTATAATTTTGCATTTGTTTTTTTTATATTGTTTATTTTTAAATGTGTTGTTTTTCAAGGTGTTATGCTAATTTATTTATAATTTTTTTTGTGTTTTATACAAATGAAGTTTATTTTTAAAATAAAAAATATTATTTTTAAATAGTATTACTATTGAGTTTGGCATTACATAATATATTTTTTTGGCATGAATTTATATGTCACTTTCATTTGTTTTTATCTTTTGAGTCATGAGTGTTTTAGGTTGTAGATTTATCTTTTTTTTAAAATTTTAATAAATAAGTTTAATAAACACAATCAAGTAAATGTTTCATTTTGTAATTAAATATCTTGATTTACATCTCTTAATTTTATTTATTTTTTTAGTTATTGTTAATAAATTTTTTAAATTTTTATTTACATAAATAATTATTGATTAAATTAATAAGCTATTTGTATGAATTTTTTAATTTATATTTTTAATTTTTTATGTTAAAAAATATATTAAAACTATCTACTAGTATTTTTCTTAAAAAATAATTACTCACTGCAAAACACGAATTAAATGACTAATAATAACCATGGGGTGATTTATAGATAATAAGGATGGGAAAAAAATTGAAAAACCGATTAAATCGAGAAAACCAGAAAAAAATAACTGAAAAAACCGAATCGTGAAAAAAAACTAATTAAACTGATTAAAATTTTAAAAAAACCAACTAGTTCAGTTCTGTTTTAGTTTTATAAACCTGAAATCGAAAAAACCGAATCGAACCAAACTGAAAAAAACAAAAAAAAAACCAAGCTAAGCTGGAAAAAACCAAGATAAACCAAAAAAATAGAGCCAAACATGTTTAAATAGGTTTTAGCCAAGAAATTGAATCAAACCAAAACTAAAACCGATCAACTTAAATCAATTTTGATTTCTTTTTAAATTTTAGTTTGATTATTATTTTTTATCACTAAATAGATAGAGCCGTGACGAAGTAACTCAGGTGTTTTTTTCTTACCTATGATTCTAGTGCTAAAAAATATCTCAGTATCCTTTGTTGACACCTGGCAGCAAATTTCTCCATTGTTGTCGGCCAGCAGCACAGATAGTCCTCCTCTTAAAGGATGGGCTCAAATTGCTTCACGTGTCGCCTCAGCATGCAAGATTACCAGAGCATCCCTACCTGGTTGTTCTAACAGCTTTCCACCACTTAAATAATGCCACCTCATCATTAATCCACCATACCAAAATAGCTGGAAGGAAACGAAAACAAGCAAGCGCCGTCAGCTCTTACACGCCGTTAAGTCTCGAGCAGTGCGAAATGCGAGGAGGGATTAGGTGACGGCATCACAGCCCAATTGGGCCAATTTGCTCAATTAATTTAAACCAAGGTAACTATATAAAAATCATAGAACATTAACTGCCCCCCCTACTTGCATCCGTACTTTATTTATTTATATTTCAAATTCTATGAGGAATGGTAATTTATAACATACATAAAAAAAAAGATAAAAAAATTATATATATCTTTTAGAATAATAATATATAAACAAAAGAAACAAAAAATATTTCTGTTTTGAAGAGAGATATATTCAAATATTTTATAAAATATATATTTTTTCTTATATTATTGTTGTTGGGAGATAAAACCTAGGTTATATATTTAAATGAATGTTGAGATGTTAGAATTTTAAAACTATATCTAATATCAATATTAAAATTTTATTTATCATCATTATTTTTAGTGTAATTATTATTTCTAGTATAATTATTATTATGAACTTGAAATTCATATAAATCTAAATTAAAAATAATAAAATTTAAATTCATAATTGCTTAATCAATATGGTTTTAATACTATATAAAATAATTATTTCAATCCAATTAGTTAAATAATTTGATAAAATTTTAAAATATAATTTATATTATTTTACAAAAATCCCAAACAAAGAAGTAATTAATAAACAACTAAAAAAGCTAAAGAAATTAATTACATCAAACATAGAAATAACAGCCACATCATTTCCTCATGTAACATTAGCTTCCCCCTATCACCATTCCCAAAGTCACCAAATTTGTCCCTCGGTTTCCGTTATTTCCCATATCAAGCAGCAGGCTCGTCCTCCAAACCTCAGCCTCGGACTTCCCACACCTCTCAACGGCCCAGATCCCATCTCTCCCTCCAAAACTCACACTAAAAAAACTTGGAAAACAGTATATAATTACATCGAAAACACTACTCTATCGTTCTGAAAGATCCATCAATGGCGGAGCATGAAGGCGAGCGTGAGATGGCGGAGCATGAAGGCGAGCGTGAGCGTGAACCAGTGGTTGAATCAAAGGTGGATAAGATAACAGAGAAGACCAACGATCATGATTCATCATCTTCTTCATCAGATTCCGATGATGACAAGTCGGATGCTGTGAAGTCGAAAATCTTTCGTCTTTTTGGTAGAGAGAAACCCGTCCACAAAGTCTTAGGCGGTGGAAAACGTAAACACACACTAACTAACATCTCTCTCTGATTTATTAAATATCTTGTTTTTATTTCTTTGATTCGACGCTAGATCTTTTTTTTTTATACTTCTTTTTTATTTGATGTTGTTACAGAAACTTGAAAATTGTTGCTTGGTGTAGAAATTGGTATTAAATGATGGATTTGGTTTCTGAAACCATGGCGTATTAAAAGAAAAGAAAAGAAAAGAAAAGAAAAGAAAAGAACAGAAATGGTGTTAACATCCCTTTTTGTTGTTTCGAATTTGGAATTTCTTATGAAGAGAATGATTTGACAAGAGATTTATAAGTGAAGAGCGGTTTGTTGCTTGACGATGCTTGCTAGCTAGCGTTAGATCACTCGATTCTTTCATTTTTGTTTTTATAAACACACGCATAGAAACATTCCCTTTATTTGTTTAAATGAGACGGGCAAATTTATGCATTTCCACTGTTGTAGGATTGAGCATTGTATTGGTGAGTAGGGAAGTAAATTCGGGTTGCATTTGTTTTTGCTAGATGGGACTTGGAAAAGCAAGTTTTCGCATTTCCACTGTTGTAGGATTGAGCATTGTATTGGTGAGTAGGGAAGCAAGTTTGGGTTGCATTTGTTTTTGTTAGATGGGACTTGGAAAAGCAAGTTTTGGCATTTCCACAATTATAGGATTGAGCATTGTATTGGTGAGTAGGGAAGCAAATTTGGGTTGCTTTTGTTTTTACTAGACGGACTTGGAAAAGCAAGTTTTCACATTTCCACTATAGATTGATCGCTTGATTTCGTGTTGTCGAAATTGTTTGTCTTTCCTTAATGATTTTGGTTTTGTTTTTTGCAGCTGCTGATGTTTTCCTATGGAGGAACAAGAAAATCTCTGCTGGTGTGCTTGGTGGTGCAACTGCTGTCTGGGTTTTTTTTGAATTGCTTGAATATCACTTAATAACTTTAGTTTGCCATTTATCGATATTCTCTCTGGCTGTTCTTTTCCTGTGGTCCAATGCATCCAACTTCTTAAACAAGTAAGGATCGTTAGATATTCTTTACATCCCTTCAGCTTTGGTAAATGTATATTCTTTCTAACGGTGTTGTTGGCTTCAGCTTTGGCGATGTATATTCTTTCTAATGGTGTTGGCTTCAATTTCCTCTTTGCTAGATCCCCACCTAAAATCCCCGAAGTCTTACTTCCTGAAAAATGTGTTCGTGAAGTTGCATCTGGGCTGAGAATTGAAATCAACCGAGGATTTGCTGTCCTGCATGATATTGCTTCTGGGAGAGATTTGAAGAAGTTTCTTGCTGTAAGTGATCTCTTCCTATCATTGATATAGCGTTTGATCTTCTGATGGGGAATATCATATTTGGAGCTGTATTTTACACATCCTTGGTGATTAATGCTTGCTTCATCAGACACTTCTACTTAAAAAAAAAACCACTCTGAATTCCATTTTTAGGCATGTTAATGGGTTGAAGCTGCGCCCTTCGTCCTAATACATGTCAAGTTATGTTGGATTTATACTTTATAGAACTAATTATGAGTTGTTGCTGCTCATTTCGCTGTCAGGTAACAGCTGGCTTGCTGGTTCTGTCACTTGTTGGAAGTTGCTGTAACTTCCTGACCTTATTCTACATATGTAAGGAATTCAGATGTTCATTGCTTCTACTAGATGCAAGATAGGTTTTTATTAGACTCTGATTTTTATTTCTTCTTTGAAACAGCCTTTGTTTTGCTGCACACCGTACCAGTGTTGTATGAGAAGTATGACGACCAGGTTGATGGATATTCTGAAAAAGCATGGATTCAAATCAAGAAGCAGTATGCGGTGTTGGATGAAAAGTATTTAAGCAAAATTCCAAGAGGACCATTCAAGGAGAAGAAGAAGGATTAGAGAGAGGGAGAGAGAGAAACCAGTTCTAGTGTTCACTAGGTTGAATTTTGACTCTCAGCAGTTCTGTTTGATTAAGCTGCTCTTGTTGTGACTAGAGTATTTTACAAGCCCTGCCTCTGCTTTATGTTTATGGGGGTGTTTAGGCGCTCCCAAATTTAACTAATATCGTATTCGGTAACCTCTGAGTTATGTAGATTCGCTCACTTTTATAATAATAAGTCGATAGCATATTGGTTTCCAGGAAAAATGTCCGTCTTGTCCTTATATGGATTGTTCTCTTGCCTTTGGCATCAATGTAGCCAGGTTAATGCTTGTGGGCTTTAGAGGGTCACTTGTATAGTTGGCCGCATTGCTATGAGAATTTTTTTGAAATTTATTTTTATTATGGTTTTTTGAAATCTGTAATCTTTTATGCCATGCCAAGTTAATATTCCAGATAGAAGAAGATGAGCTAGACCTGGCAATCAGTCTTGTGTTGTTCTACTCTTACTGCTCTCAGCACACTTGCTTGGCACATTTCATCACATTGGTACCAGCTTGCCCTAAATGTGTAGCAGATTGAGTTCCATCTCGCCTTTTTCTTTTCTGGTTAAATTGACTTCTGAATGTTCAGCTATAATCTTCAACAATAGAGCTATAAAGAAAGAAAAGGAATCATACCACAAGAGTAAGGAGGAGTATTACTACTTTTCACGAAGACTGATGTACAAATGCTACCCTTAATATTTGTTCGTAAACTACAGAGTATCTCGAAAAACCCAATACAGATTCCTCTCAAATTCCACAAACCCTTGTGCATTTCCAAGCACCACACATTCACATAATTACAATACTAAAAATGCAGTGGCAATTGCTTGTAGAATGGTCTAAAAAAAACTGACTAGTGAGAACCCCCTCTTTCGCTTCATCTACACATTTTTCTGACAGAAACCTGAAAGTGTACGTAGCGTCCTAACATTAACTTCTCTGTAATTTCCATCATTTCACTCTGAGGATCTGGCGTCGGGCATTCTGAGTTCCATTCGACGCCTGCTGCTGCGTGCTTGTAAGAAAAATGTTTCAGTTGCAAGGGAAGGCCATAACCTCCAACATACAAAGAACGTTGCCAATGACAGGGTGACTGCTTTGTAAAATCTAGAGGAAGTAAGTTAACTGTTGCTTCTTTCTTGAACCCCCTTCGCCATACAACTCATTCCATTGCTTTAGCTCATTCATTACCGTACCCTCAGTTGCGAAACTTGAAGCAACCTGCAGATACATTATTTAGAAACATCCCTAGACAGAAACATAAGATTCTAGATTTCTTTTACTTTCATGCTGTAGAACCAAATTATCAAGATGGTCATTGGTTCAAATCACACTGCATTCACACATAACAAAGAAAACATGGCTACTTAAGTAGTTGAGATGTTTCTCATCTGGGACATAATGCTGTTATGATGCTAATCATAGAAAATTTAACTCCAATATAGTGCCAGCTACTTGAATTTCAAATCATAAGTTATGGACTATAAGTAGAAGAAGAAAGTATGAGAGTCTGGTGACAGAAGAATTTGAATTTGGAAAGACTATTTGCTCATGGATTGAGGGTGATAGATGCAATCCAAATATAAAGGAAATTCATGTAAGATCACCTGATTCTTTGCCTGTCTCATATCATCCATGTTTAACGGCCTTAGAATGATCACGCTTTCCTCTTTCCCTTCTTCCTTTGTATCTGCAGCATCTTCTGAGCTTGTGCCTTCTTCAGCTTTCTGCTTCTTTTCCTATAGAGAGATTACAGGAGCAGAAAACCAGTTAAAGTGTTAGCAAGGACTAAATATGAAAAATACATCTGTAACATGGGAGAAAAGGCTTACCTTATCCTTCACTCGCTCCTGCTGTAAAAGCTCTCTAACTGGTCGATATGCTGCTGTGACACACAGGTTCTGTTTACAGCAATCAATAACATGAGCTAATCAGTCCATTATGAATTGGTTTGATGAATGCTATAGATGTTCTGGAAAATAGAGAAACAGAAAGAACAAACCTTAAGATCACTTCCAGTATACCCTTCTGTAATGGTTGCAAGCTCCTTGAAGTCTAGATCTTCTGTTTTTTCTTTTGACATGAGAGTTTTCAAAATCCTTTCCCTGCTCTCAATAGATGGAAGACCAACCATAATTCTGCCCGACACAAAAAACACGCTGTAGTTAGCAAACATGATATGAAGCATGAAAATATTTTACATTGAAATATTGAAGCTTTCGATTGAAAAGCCATGATGGAAGCTAAAGATATCTGAGAAGGTTTCTTGTAGAGGTCAAGACAGAAGGTGAAAAAGAAAGGAGTTGCTTAAGGCTATACTGGGAACGGAACTACTCAAGAGGAATGTACAGAAAAGATGATGACAAACTTCAATGAATTGCTTGTTATCAGGGACCAGCTATGCCGAATGATGCTGATGATGTTGGTCAATAAACCAATTAGAGGAATCAGAAGAAATAAAACGTACCTGCGCTCAAACCGCCTAATAATTGCTTCATCAAGGTCAAATGGCCTGTTGGTCGCTGCAAGGACAAGAATACGCTCACCAGGTTTTGTCAACAGTCCATCCCAGTGAGTCATAAACTCATTCTTAATCTTCCGCATGGCCTCATGCTCACCAACTCTAGTCCGCTGCCCTAGCATGCTATCAACCTCATCCACAAATATGATAGTCGGGGAAACCTTTGCAGCAAGTGTGAACAGAGCTCGAACGTTCTTCTCATCTTCACCAAACCATTTTGAAGTAATGGTGGACATTGAGACATTTATGAAACTTGCTCCGGCTTCTTTGGCTATAGCTTTTGCCAGCATTGTTTTTCCTGTTCCAGGTGGACCAAATAGCAATATACCTCTACATGGCTTGAGAAGCCCACCATTGAAGAGGTCTGGCCTCCGAAGAGGCAGCATGACAAGCTCCTGCAGTGATTCTTTGGTTTCATCCAAGGCACCAATATCTGCAAATGTTACTCCAATCTCATTTGCAGGGATAACCTCTGGTCTGATTCGTTTCTCAAACTCATTGTCAGGAGGAACTTCCTGCAGGAAGTAATGGGAATCCATCGGTTAGACAATCAAAATAATATTGACAGCTCTTATGTAAAGTATAAAGGATTTTGACTTACAGGGGCTTTAGGTTGATTCTCGCTGTCCTTCTTCGCTCCAGTAACAGATTTCTCTTTTTCAGTCTTACTATCATTCTTTGCACCAAGAGCCTCTTCCCCTTCAGCTTCCTAAAATTGACCAAAAATGTCAAAATATGTATGTTAATAACACCAACCTTCTATAGTGCTCACTGTGTAATATACAATATCAGGCATAGAACTAACCTTGCCAGCTTCGGCATTAGTCTCTAGTTTTAGTGTATCTTTCCCGTCACTTTTACCTTCTTGGAATATACTCAATCCATGTGACAAGCTGCTCCAAAGAAATAATTGTAATTAAGAGATTGTTGTCTATTATCTTCCCAGAGGATATAACAAAAGCAATCATTAAATCAAAACAGGTATCCACCTCTTAGATGATATAAGAAGCTTTCCATTTCGGTATTCCGGATCCTTATTATTCATCAGATGATATGAGATTGCTGATACCACGATTTCTTCAATATAATTGCTAAGAACCATTGTGTCTGCATGGCAAATAGAACTCAAACCATCGCATTCAATATCATTTGCCGCAAGCACCTCAGCAATGTGATTTTTGTTATCTTGAAACTGAATCTTCTTCATGTCCTCTTCCAGTTGGGCTTTCCAGCTGACAAGATGAGTCTCATCTTCTGGTGGTTTGATCTCAATGTTGTATGGGAATAACATTGCGAGCCTTTCATCCGCTTCTTTGCAATCATCTTCTTGGTCCAACATCCGGGAACCAAGTATCAACACATTACCTGAGAGTTTCTTCAACAACTTATCGAGCAAGTTGTACATCCTTTGTGATTGAAGAAGCAGCTTCTCAGCATCCCTAAGGTATAAAATGATGGAACTTCTTTCTGATACTGAAACCAATACCTGTAAGAAAAACATTTTGACTATTCATAAGATCTTAAGAATCATGCAGCGTAATAATCCTGACGCTGAAAATCAAAATTTCGTTTACATTTTAACATATAGTTATATATACAGTAGAGACTCTCATTCAGAAGCTAAACAGAAATGCTGTAGAATTGTGTACTATCAAGGAAAAGTAAACTTTTCACTAGCAACAACATAACGAGCTAGTGTCTTATATAAAAAATTAAACATCAACCACCAAAAAATCAATGAGCACACTAGTGACAACATTTTTACCTGGTAAAGTGATTGCAAAAATAGGTTCTCATCAAAACACCAACTGCTTGTGTGCTTGAGAGGAGCTGAAAAAACAAAAGAATCCCCAGAAGCAGTGAGCTCAATAGATGTTTAAAATATGCAGATACCTACAGCCAATCTAACATTCATAAAAAAACTAAAGAGAACACGGTTGATGATCTTCGAGAAAACAATGCATTATAAATAAATTAGCATTGAGTTCTTCATAATTATATAATATAAGTCATGCAGAAAATATGACATACAATAATAAAATTGCTACCAATATGAATGCTGGGAATCAAATCAATAAATGTAGAACCTAAAGTTTGTGGATTCGAGAAATAGGACAACAAACCTAGGAAAAAGGTCCTATGTTCTTTCAAGGCTTACATCCCCTGGGATGAAACCGATTAAACAGGACAAAGCCATTTATCTTACCAATTCTTATCACTGAAACCAAGAGTAACCGAGGATACCACAAAGAAAAGATTGGAAACAATAACTGAGTGATAAAGTTTCTGGTGAGAAATCATTTTAGTAAGATGTGATCTAAACATCGTATCAAGTTTTGTAAATCCGTACATTACAAGGCAGTGGTGGTGGAGAAAAATGGATTCATTTCCAGCATCACTGTCTCTTCAAGGAAGTTCACTTCATTTAACAAATTGCAAAGAACTTTCCAATAGTCAATCTTCAAAAAAATCAACATATATTGTCATAAACTTTCCAATAGTCAATCTTCAGAAAAATCAACAACTATCAACATATATATCACATTTTTAATAGTATTTAGGACAGCAACAAAAGTTATCGAATTCTGATGTGTAACCTGGATTCATGGAAGAGGACTGTGAAGTCATACTACTCATATCAGAAGCGGTGGAGGTGTTTCTGCGAAGTTTGGGAGAATTACCAGACCCTTCCTTACCCCTGCAATATACAAAGACACAAGGTTAGAGCTAAAAACATTTAAATCCATGTGAGATCTCTAATCTAACCACCACATAAGACCAGCTAAACTCAGCCAAGACCTATTTCTAGTGCAAAGGGATGATAAACTGATGGGTGTGCTTGTGAATACCTACCTTGTTTCTTCCTTTGGAGAAAGGATTGAGAAAGAACCAAACAAAGAGGACATTCGTTCCAATGTCACCCCAGAAATGGACCTCTTGAAAGACTACAAAAACAAGCAAAGAAATCAGGGTACTTAACAATATGAAGACGTGAAGCCATCTGCAATCCTCTAACCAAATAATAAACAATCTATATCAACTTTAATCATCAAATGCATGCCATTAAACATGTCTACATGGTTATTTTCCGACCACTTAAATGATGAAAAATACAAAATGATGCAGTAACACTCAGATTCAACACCCACTACAGCATGTTCAATTCATCAGAACGAGCAGGAGAAAGCTTACAGATTCTTTTTTACTGCATCCATATTTGCTTTGCATCTGCAGTGAAGAAAGCATGAAGAGTATAAGTACTATTCAATGGCAACACGGAGAGAAGGATTGGAATTTGTTCATAGTCACCTTCATGGAAAAGTCACTAACATCCAACAACAGCAGCTTTGATTCAAAGTTATGTGCTAAAGCCTTCGCAAGCATTTGGTGATAAAACTCTTCATAAAATTAAAATCGCAAGAGATTAGGTCACTGCCATCTTTAAACACATAATATTCAATTTAAAATCACAAAACATATCCTCATTGCTTACCAGCAGGTCCTGAGAGCAAAATCGCTCTACTAGCAGGAGAAAGATTCCGGGTGTGCTTGGAAAAGTCAGCATGCTTTAAATGAACAAATGCCGCACTTGTTAATAACATTCGAGTTTTCTCACTGCAATCAACCATACAAAGAAATGAGAAAGTAAAAATGGATTGATTATTGAAAATCTTCCCTAAGAATGAATTCCAGAACACATATTGCAGCAGTATCTGAACTAATGCCATAGAAGGACTTCATAAAAATGTTACAACTTGTGCTCTGTGTAGACCAATATGGTTTACTTTCCATGCCTCCTACAATCCAAGAACAGAGCAGCAACTCAGCCAGAAGATTTTCTCAAGCTTAACATAACTTTAATCTTGGTACAACTATATGACTTAATTCCCATCATCTCCAATAATCCAGGAAGAAGTAAGCAACTCATCCAGATAATTTTTTTCTCAAATTCAACAATTTCAAGTTGAGTATTCCAAAAACAGTAGAGGGATCCATCAATAATTAGATGCCTCATAGCAGTTACAAAGATAAAAAAAAAATCCAGCAATACCAGTGAAAAACAGGGAGAACTGGTAGGCTTGGTATCAAAACCCTAGAACATTAATAAATATTTGACATGCTGGACTAAAATCCTCCTCATGGTTAAAGAAAAAGTCCTGAGATTACATAAATTCCTGAATTTTCATTGTGGCATCTATGGATGAGTGAATTTCCCCTATTCTACAAGATGAACTTAAAGCTAACCTGTCCAGAAAGAGGGAAATCAAATTCAATTATTGAAGAGAAGAGATCCTTCAAATTTTAAGCACTCATTATAGGAGGAAAATCTATCAAAATGAGATGATGCCATTGATTAACTAAAACTCCAAAAGCAAACTATTTAATATAACATTCATGATTATTATAATCATGTCCAGGGAATATCATCATGTTATAGCAGTTAATTTCCAGATAATGATAATAAAAGTACCAAAACCCCATATGTCAGTACATACATAGATTCAACTAAAAGTCCCATAAACAAAGAAATAGCACAGTTTCTTTCTCAAGATCTTCAAAATGCTGGTATCAAAATAAAATAATTTTTGGACTGTATAATACAAGCATGTGATAAAGGTCAAAAAGCTAGCAGAGAATAAGAAGCATTATCTTGCCTCAGATAATAAGGGAACTCCTCAAATGTGACCTTGCTGTCTCTTCCATCAACAACCTGCCTCATCAACTCTTGCTCAATCTGCTCAGCCGTGACACCATCTATTGAGCCACATCCACCAGCCCACCTACTTACTTTTTGTCCAGAGGCCAATCCTAGCCCCATACCGACCCCAACTCCAACACTCAAAGCAGACAACAACATATGCTTCTGTTCCATCTCTCTCTGATTTTTTTTTTCTATCTTCCCAAACTAACAACACCTTCAAGAAGACTAAAAACACTCAAGATTTTAACATGAAAATGAAAACATGATCATATATGCACATAAAAGTGATGAGTCCTGGACACCCTACAAGCTAAAATGGCTGTTACGATACAGTAAGAGATTTGGAGGATAAAAAAAGACAGATTTTCAAGCAACAAGAATTTAGCAGTAAAAAGGAACGACGAATAAAATCTTTTCTCGAGGAGACTAGAAAATCTGAAAATGGTTTAGGAAACGCTGAAGGGTCCCAAGAACAGAAGCTTTGTCTACAGT
>Ga0325403_1003763_pt1 | contig 13942 bp, 13 predicted proteins | sample PopdelMetagenome_19_FD_205665 | JGI IMG/M metagenome (GOLD analysis project Ga0325403, IMG submission 205665) | Populus deltoides microbial communities from Bellville, Georgia, United States - Xylem-PdKOR-R4 | ecosystem: Host-associated > Plants > Phyllosphere > Stem > Wood/Secondary xylem...
TCCGTTGGACGCCTTAATGGTGGCCAACCGTTGGCCTACCGCCCGTTATCAACCCGCCAATGTCCTATATAAACCGGGCAGCACCGAAGAGGAAGGGGTTGGCGGAGAGAGTGAGATAAAAACAGAGAAAAGACGAAGAAAAACAGGGGATAGACAGAGTATTGAGAGAGTGACCAGGGAACAGAAAAAAAAAAAGGAACAAAGGAAGAACAAGAGGACGACACAAGAGCATACAAAGGAACCGAAGCAGAGCTGTGGCCGGTCATCATTCACGCCTCCGTCTCCTAAATCAGAGAGCAAGCCAGGCAAACAAACACGGAGAAGAGCCAGAGAACAAGAAAGAAAAGACTAGAGGAAAGGAAAGCAAGAAAGAGGCTGGTCGATCAGCAACCGTACGCCTTCGCTTCCAGCAGACCAGGTAAGTTTTATTCTTCCCGTTTTGCGAAATCATTTGACACTTTTGCCGTGAAATTTAATTAGTCTTTCCCAGTGCACGCACGCGTGGTGCGTGTCTTTGCCCAGCCGGGTCACTGGCTTGGGCCAGTGACCGGGCTGGGCTGGCTGGGTCCAGTCCAGCCCATGTGGGCTGAGCTGGGCCCAGCCCCAAAATTTTTTTTAAAAAAAATAAAAAAATAAAAAAATAGGAGAAATAGAAAAATAAAAAAATATGTGTATGCATGGATAAAAATAATATAAATTTACCGGTTTACTCACCAACGCCAGAGTTGGGAGTAAAATACTGGTTTAAGTTTATATTATTTTTTATTCGTTATATTTTATTTTATTTAGCTAGAAAATAAAAATGTGTATGCGTAAAAAATAATTTTTTTATGTGAATATTCACTGGCGCCAGAGTCAGGAATATTATAAGTAAATTATCACATCATAAACTAATAAACATTTAGCAATTTAAGATAAAACCAGCAATGCAGTCTGCCTTAAGCAGAATGTTTAAGGGGTGATAATATCTTCCATTTTACGTAACCAATCCCGAGCCATAGAATCTCTGTTGACCAGTTAGGGTTCCTAGTGACCATAATACTAGGTGGCGACTCCTTAAACAAGACCTTTTTCCCTAAAAGAACCAGATGCCAGAAATCTGTTCTTTTTCCACGATCGAGAATTATTTTGTGGGCCGCCGCGATGTCGGGTGCGACAGAGAGAATTATATATATATATATATATATATATATATATATATTGTCTATAACAGCATCAAAGTAATTGTACTATTTCAAAAAAAATAAAAGGACTAAAACACTCCTAAGTAAAAGACATCATATTTTTTTATTCAAGGTCAAAGTAGTAATTTTATCATGTCAAAAAAAGAAATGAAAAAGAAATGACATATCTATAACCCCATGCAATATGTTAAAGATAAATGTGTCATAGTGAAAAATAACTCTTCCCCCAACACCTAGTTCAATGGTTTTTTTTAAAGACAAAATTGTAATGATACTATTAAAATAAATAGTAATTTAAGTCTTGTTGCATGGTAAATTTGCTAAGAGATTTTATTTTGTTAATTAGTATGGATAATAACAGCAATAGTTGAAGTAGTAAATGTAATAACAATAGTAAAAAGAGAAACAACATCAACAATCATGACAATAATAATAATACCAACAATGATAATAATAACAACATTAATTTTTTTTAAAAATATAAACCCACGGTATAACACGACCTTATCTAAGTGTATCCTATATCTAAGTTCATCGTATTGCTAACATTCTTTAACTTTAAACAACTCAATAAAAACTTCTTGATAACAACTACGGACCCTCCAAAAAAATAATAGTACGACGACGTCGTTCCAAAACTGATAAAACTATAAAAGACGCCAGTCAATTATTAAAACAATCTAATAAATTGCAGCTTACTCACAAGTCATAACCCAAGGTCGGTCAAATCAATTGCTGCCTTTTCTTTGCTCTCGTTATCAATGGTTTGGGCCTTTACATGGAATGGCCCAAGGAGCCCCGATCGAGTATAAGTAAGAAAAATTAAAAATTAAAAAACAAAAAACAATAGGAGAATATAATAATGGTCTTGTTGGTTGTGGTGGCGGTGGCTGCCATTACGGTTCTTTTAATTATTGAAATTGAAAAGTTTTAAGTTCAAAAAACCCTACTAGAACCCTAACTAAATAGTATATAGTCCACTCTTTTTGGTCTGCAATACACAAGTTGCATTTGCAGTAATAGTAAGAGGAGTAGTTGAGCAGCGGGAGGAGAAAAGAAGAAGCAGCAAAAATGCCGCTGGGTGAAAAAGCAGGATTTGAAAAGAGCCAATCTCGATACTGTGGAGTGGAGACAGAGTTCAACGATGACTTTCCTCAGCTTCTCAATTTTAACCTCTCTACTGGCTCCTTCGATTTCGTTGTCGCTCCCCTGGTTCGTCCTTTTCCTTTCTTTTTATTTTATTTTTTTAATATAATATAACACAATTTGATTTCTGGTGGCTAGTTAGCCATTCACATATCTCCTTTTTTTTTTCCGTCTTATTATTTGTGTGAATGGTAGTAGGCTCAATATTGATGTTTTGGCAGCCTTTCCTTTCGCCTTTTTCACAGTTGCAGTCTGCAGCATTATTCTTATTGCTGCTTCTATTCCTAGGCTACGCTACCATACTCTAGGCTTGGCTTCCAACATTAACGTCTTATAGTTATACTTTTATTGTTATTAAGCTCTTGCTTATATTGTGAATATATGATTTTAGCAGCCAATTATTCAATTTGATCTATATATCTGTATTTTGTGAGGTCTTTTGACGTTATTGCATAATATTTGTGATTATATCTATGCAACCTGGTTGGTGGCTGGCACAGATGAATCCCACATATCGGCCCAGCTTGTTGGAAAAAGATGGGGTTCTTCCATTTGCTGCATCAGACCTTGTTTTGAGTCCTTCCCAGTGGAGCAGTCATGTTGTTGGTATCAACTCTTCTAGACCGCATTTTAATTCTGCACTTTGCTTCGTTTTTTTTTTTTTTAAATTTTCATGGATTGCATCCCTTCTAACTCTGTCTCATGTCTGAATTCTTGTTTTTTCTCAGGAAAAATTAGTTCTTGGATTGACTTGGATTCAGAGGACGAAGCACTTCGGATGGATTCCGAAACCACATTGAAACAAGAAATAGCGTGGGCTAATCATCTATCTGTACAGGTGAATTTCAATCCTGAAATTTAAACTGTTTCCTTACTTTATTCTTCTAAAGTTACTATGTATTTCAGTTGCCACTACCCTCATATGGCACAACTTTGACTGGAAAATTGTGGAGAAACCAAAAACTTGATTAAAAACCAAACCCTTTTCTGTTCCATGTCAATAAGAAGGCAGTCATAGGAGGTGTATCAGCACACAGAAATTAGTTTGTTCAAGACAAATTTTGATGTTGATACCTCTTCTGTTCAGCATCTTCAATAGTTGTCTTCTTTCCACTTTTGTCTGTCCTAGAGAAAACAAAAGGCACAGGTTGTTGCACTTTTCCGGTGTATCCCATCGTGCAACATTTATCCCCTTCCTGGTGTTCATTCATCTTTAATGTTTGTGCTGTGGTAGTTTTTTGTGCTCTAGATATGGTTCTTTGAGAAAAACCATTTTTAGAGCTTATGGTGTTAAGGCTCTCATTGTCTGCTGCAGGCATGCATTCTTCCTCCACCCAAGGGTGCATCCTGTGCTAATTATGCCAGGTGTGTAAATCAGATCTTGCAGGGCCTAAACAATATGCAGGTACCTTTCTTCATTCAAATCAATCTCAATATTTTTTCCTTGATTAGTGATTTCATTTCTGTTCTCTTTTTGGTCATTGTCTCTATTCTTATTACTTCTTTAATAAAGTTGTGGCTTAGGATTCCTTTGGTGAAGACTGATGATGATGCTATGGATGCGAGCTCTACTAGTTTTGTAAGTGACTTCCCTTTCCATTTTGCCTTTTTCTTTCAATTTATTAGATTTATAATATTCATTCCAAGTCAAAATGGTAAGATATATATATATATTTACAATTGTACCTGGTCTTAAAATCTTCAAAGCACAATGATTTGGCTTGGTTGAAATAAATTTTAATGGAATACCATGTGGTCTAATGGGATTATTTTCATTGAAAACTTAATAGAACATTTTATGTTGCTCAACTTCTTTTTCTTCTTTTCATGCACAGATTGATTCCTGGGAATTATGGAATTCATTTCGTCTTCTCTGCGAACATCACGGTCAGCTGTCCATTGCACTTGATATCTTGTTAGTCTAATCTCTCTTGCATTATTTTTTAATGGTTGCCAGTTTTTTCACCAACTTTATTTGATTAATGATAATAATTGCATGTTCTCTAGGAGTTCCCTGCCTTCAGTGAACTCACTTGGCCGTTGGTTTGGAGAAACTGTTGCTGCAGCCATAATCAATACGGATGTGAGTATATTTTGATATCTATACAGTAAACTAATTGATTGCATGCTGCTGCTCCTGTAACCGTGTGGGTTTTAAATGGAGCTTTGTTTAATTTACCAGTCCTTCCTAACAAATGGACGGGGTTACCCATGCCTGTCAAAGCGCCATCAGAAACTGATTACTGGGTTCTTTAACCATTCAATACAGGTATATAAAGAATTTTTCTTGGCTCCATTGCTCATATGAATTTTTTTCTTAACTGTCTTTTGACGAGTTCTAATATTTCTCCCTCCATGCTGTGTAGCAGTATATCTTACAATAGTTTACTTGGTATATCTCACAAGTGATTTGAGTGTTTCATCTCATACTCTTGTACATCAATTTTAATTCTCTGAATCAAGTTTCAGATATGGTCATATTAATGGATGACCTGGTATGATTGATCTTAAGGTGATCGGTATTAAGAAACTTACACATATTTTACTTGTTGCATAGGAAGAGCAACTTTTACTTGGAAACCTTATGAGACACATATTCCAGTGTATTGTGTTGTTATATTTTGATTTTGCTCGTATAAATTGCTATTATTGGTCACAGATATTACAAATAATTGCCAGCATGCAAATTTACTAACCATGGTCCTCGGAAATATCTTCTCAGATTGTAATTTCTGGCAAACCTGCACACAGTATTCCCAGACCAAGTTCAGATTTAGCAGCCAATAATTTTGATAATAATGGTGAAAGTAAGTTACTGTAAGTTTTACTGTTGGTTTTTAAGTTGTGTACATGTCTATGATTGCCACTGTTATGCTTATTTGATTGTGAATGTACTTCCTGAACATCCCGCTTTATATATAATAATCACTCTTATTTATGTGTGCGTGCATAAACACTTGTGTTTTTCAATAGTAGACAGCCTTAGTCCATGCTTCTGTTTATAGGTCCACAAAGACATTCCCTCAGGCCATATTTGGACTATGTTGGCTTTCTCTTCCAAAGGATGGATCCCCTTCCCGAGCAAGAACGTTTTGAAGTAAATTGCTTTCTCTTGTGCTTTCACACACACGCTAACACACCCCATTCCAAATCATTTTCCCTGTTAGATAGGGATGATTACTTTCTTTTCTTCCCATCCTATTTTTTTTTTTGACTGCTTTAATCTCTTATGCCAGCTTGGTTACAGGGATTTCCTACAGTCTCCGTTGCAGGTGAGCTTTTCCATCACAGCATCTAGTCTTATCTCATTGTCTAAATATTCTTTCTCAATGTATTTTTGCTCAAAGTCAAGTCTTTGCACTGCTGTTCTTTTTGATGGCTTCTTGCATTGTCCTCAAATAACTATTGGGTGCATCTGCTACTGTAATTCAGCCTCTCATGGATAATCTAGAAGCCCAAACATATGAGACATTTGAGAGAGACTCAATGAAATACATCCAGGTATGATTAATATTAAATTTGCACCTGTTTGTCTTCATATATATATATATATATATATACATACATATACATATATGTACATATGGTAAGACATGCTGTGGGATGCAGTTGAAATAGTCACCATCTTTGGATATTCAATCATGGACAAGTACAGGTTTAATGTACTGAATTGATTGTCACTACCGAGATTAAAACCTAGAGATTGAATTGGGTTATAAATATTCCAATTGATAAATGGGTCAAAGATAAAAGCTTTAATCTAGTATCCATCTCCAGATTATCAGATGTGATAATTTTATATCACATGCTTGTATTTTGTAGTACCAAAGGGCAATCAGTAAAGCTTTGCTGGACAGGGTCCCTGATGACAAAGCAAGTGCAACCACTGTAAGCTACCATTTGCCTTTTCACATTCTATTTTGGCTGACAGCCCACTTCTATTTTGTTGGTGTTTATCTTCTTGTACCACATTTATTACCACATGAACATGATGTAGTTGCGATGCTAAGACATGATTTATGCATTTGTAAATTTTGGTCAGGTACTGATGGTTGTTGGAGCAGGACGTGGACCTCTTGTGAGGGCATCGTTGCAGGTGTTTTCCTATGCCGTCTGCAACTTGTAACCTGTGGTTGTTTTTATTTGTGTCTCATTCTTCACTTTAATTGCTTACAGGCAGCTGAAGAAACTGGACGTAAGCTGAAAATTTATGCTGTGGAGAAAAATCCCAACGCAGTTGTCACACTTCATGTGAGTTCCAATGGTAGTTATTATGTCTTAGATTATGCTTGCCAAAAATATTATGCTTGCGTGTGCAAACTGTTGTACATTATAGGGGTGTTCAAAAAAACCGATCAACCAATTAAATTGAAAAAACTGAAAAAATTTTAACTGAAAAAACCGAACCGAGAAAAAAACCGAAGAAACCAACTTAAAAACCAAAAAAATCACTCTGTTTGGTTCAGTTTTGGTTTCAGAAAGCTGAAACCAATTGAACCGGATCAAAACTAATCGGCTCAAACCAAATTTGAGCAGAAAAAAGCGGTATAAATAGTTTACTTAACCTGACCCTAAACCATATTTTCCCATTTTCCTTTGACAGCAGCTGCCCCTTCCCTTCCAATCTCTCTCTCTCGTTCTCCCTGTTCTTTTCCTTTGACAGAGAGTAGCAGACCCAATCCATTTTTCTCCACCACTTTTTCCCCTCCTCTCTCTATCTTCCTTTACTCGTAGCCCACCATTTCTAGTGCTGATGTGATTATGCTTGACGTAGGCTTTGGCTTGCCTATTTTAAACCTTATCTGAACATGCTTTTTTCTTTTCTTTTTTATTGTTTTAGACTTGATCTTACTACTTGAGTAAGGAAGGGTCCTTTTAAGAGTCCAGACTTGATCTCCCCTTTCTTTTGCTTGGTTTTCTTTGACTTATTTTTTTTAAGAGTCCAAAATTATGGTTTCCTGGTTTTTAATGCCAAAAACCAAACGTGACCGAACCAAACTGGTTCAGTTTGAACTGGTTTTTGGTTCGATCCGGGTCATATTCTCAAGAAATATCATTTCCTGGTTTGGTTGGATTTTTTGACCAAAACCAGACTGAACCGGACCGTGAACACCCCTAGATTATGTTTACCAAAAATATTATGCTTGCGTGTGCAAACTGTTGTACAATATCAACTTGGACATTCATTATACGAGTCTAGAGGATCCCTCAGGAATTGAACTGCAACAGATCCAATATAGTGAACTACAACAGATCCAATATAGTTTACTGTTCAGGCATTTGTAAACACGTGCTTTTTTTAATTATATTTCTCTAATATCTTGGATCTCAGAGTTAACATGGTATTTTTTGCAACAGAGCTTGGTTAAGTTAGAAGGGTGGGAAGATATTGTTACCATAATTTCTTGTGATATGCGTTTCTGGGATGCTCCTGAAGAAGCTGATATCTTGGTATGTGATTATTTTGTGGTTAATCTGTTAGGCATATCATTCTGGATGTTAATGACTACCTGCTTATGTACGTGCCTTCTTTTGATTGCTTTCCAGGTTAGTGAATTACTGGGTTCTTTTGGTGACAATGAGCTATCACCTGAATGCCTTGATGGTGCCCAAAGGTTCTTGAAGCAAGATGGAATCTCAATACCATCATCGTATGTAAAATCTTTTTTGTTGAACTGTTTTAAAACTTGTTCTTCTAATATACTGTACAAAGTTATGGTGAATTATCTGTTGCCTATGTGTTTATGTTCATCACATATGTAGGTAAGAACAATTGGAAGTTATTGGCCGGAATGAGTGATCTTTCTACCTGGGCCCCCTAGGGCCTCATTGATGCCAATTCATTCTCTGTGTGTTTATCTTGACATGTTATCATCAGTTTATTGAGCAGCATAAAATGATACATTGATCTGTGTAAATTTCCAGGCTCAGATTGTAATCTGTTGTGATGAACATTTCACTTGATCAATAGTTAATCCTGCCCATTTTGGGGTAGAAGGGGCTTTTCTGTTGGTGTGCCTTATGGATCTTCTCCGAGTTGATGTCAAATATAAATTGGCCATGGGAACATACATGGGAATTTTTCTCCCAGAACCTTGTAATCACTTACAGAAAAGACAAGGTTTCTCAGCCAAAACCAGACCATTATATGACATGATTCTTGTTCTAAGCCAGGTCCTCTTTTTGACCACAATGCCGTATATCTGTTTAATACCTAGCAGTTACATCCTTAAACATTATACATTGATGTTCCTTGAAATATATTTAGAATCTTGGTTTGGCAGCCAACATGAAGATTACTTTGGGAATTTAATTATAAATTGTGAAGTGCAATGCTTCTTGATCCAAAATTTTCTTTTCCAGGTACACTAGTTTTATCCAACCACTGACAGCTGCCAAGCTATATAATGATGTATGTCCTTTGAATTTTTTCGTCTGTTCTTTTCCTGTTTCTACTAGAATAATGTTATTGGTTTTTTTCTTTCTTTTCTTTTTGTGCAGGTTAAGTCGCACAAAGATCTTGTACACTTTGAGACTGCATATGTTGTCAAAATGCATAATATAGCAAGGCTCACCCCTTCCCAACCTGTAAGTCACTTCACAGCATGCTAATTGATATATAGGCACTGTTTAGGTCCATGTCTTTGTGAAATCGAAGTGGCTAATCCACTGCATTGCATGCCAGGCCTTTTATCTAATCAGTTCTTGATTCTTAGCAATTAATGAATTCTTAGGCGATGATTAATTAAGCAAATTATGTATTTTGTGCATTGTTCTTTCTGATCTTTCTTCAGCTGATAAAACATTTAGATCAAATGGTTTCAGCTACTGATGTATTCTTTTTCTGTACAGGTCTTTACATTTACCCACCCAGATTACTCAAACAAAAAAAGCAATCAACGCTACAAAAGGTTGCAGTTTGAGATACCAAGTGACACTGGATCAGCTATGGTGCATGGTACGCTGTAACCAAGTCATTCCTATTTTGTGTGTAAATTTTTTACTGTTAGATAGTGTTACCAGTTGATTACCATTTCTGGAATCTTGACTTCTACTCCTACTAATTTGATTTGCTGTTGTTTGGAGTATGATCTTGAAACTCTTGACAAGTTAGAAATTGGACATTGTAGGAGAACACTGAATTTTGATAGATCCATGCCTAACTTAATCAAAGTTAAGAACGCACGTGTATGAATTTGAGTGCACACATTATAGAAATGTGGTACAGAAATAACTAAATGCAATGGAGATTCCACTTTGCATAGTAGCTGAAGATCTCATGCAAATAGTTTGAGGAAAGATTGGATCAACACAAGGTTAGTCAAAATATATCATGAAATGGAGAACCATGGTATGGAAATAACTAATTGCAATGGAGGTTCCACTTTCCTAGTAGTGAAGATCCCATGCAAATAGTTGAGGAAAGAACACGAGGTTAGTTAAAATATATCAGGAATATAGAACCAGCTAGGCAGTTGGGACTTTGAAAACTTAAACTGTAGACCATATAACTCCACTATCGTGCTCAGTTCGAGGTTCAATCATCCTCTGGTATCCTATTGAAAGTTGATTCTCTTCTACAAACAAGTTACTTCTTGCAACCTTTTGAGATGAGTAAGTTTGGAGTATTGTTTCTTGAAAGCCAAAATTGTATTTTCCTTTTTGCACAGGATTTGCTGGCTATTTTGATGCAGAGCTTTACAAAGATGTTCATCTTGGCATTGAACCATCAATGGCGACACCAAACATGTTCAGCTGGTATAACATATGATTTTGTGCATGAATTACTCATCCACAATTCACAAGTTCAATGAGTATATATGGATTGGGCGTTCCTTTCACTGCCCCCCTGCAATCATGATTTTTATATTCCCTTCTCTCATATTTCAAATACCCACCTGTATTTTATGTGCTTGGCATTGCAAGTGTTGAAAGAATTCTAGTTAATTCAGCATGTATTAGCTTAGTTTTTTGGTTGTGATAACTGGTGAGGTCTAATATTATTGTAAACGGGTGATTGTCTATTTTCCAGGTTTGCAATATTCTTCCCTCTTAGGACACCAGTTTGCGTAAAGCCTGGTTCTCCTTTGGAAGTACATTTTTGGCGATGTTGTGGTTCTTCTAAGGTTAGTACGTAATTGGTTTAATAATTGCTGCTTTTATTATGATTATTATTTGTGTACATACAGCTTTTTTATTGCTTAGCATTGAGTAGTGTAATAAAGAATCTCTTAGTCATATCCTTGTTAGCAGAAGATGGATCCATCTTGATGCTCGAAATGATCTGTTTGATGCAGGTTTGGTATGAATGGTGTGTGGCATCTCCTAACTCATCAGCTATTCACAACAGCAATGGTCGTTCATACTGGGTTGGTCTCTAGGGTTTTCCTAAATTTTATGGAAGCATTTATTATAGTCATGAAGGGCGGGTACCCTTGCAATACCGCGGACAGGAATGATGTCAGTCATTCTAGGAGGACGATGAATTCTGGGTCGACTAGATGTAAGACTATGTTAATTGTGCTGCCCTTGTGCAAGAGCGGGTGAAATATACTTAGATCCCTATTCAAGCGAGTCGTTGTGCAAGTTACTGGCTGTCAAATATAGCATTTAATGAAATTCCAGAATGTTTTTTTTTTTTTTTAACCGCCACAACATTTTTGGGAAATGAATGCAGCAAATGGATTTTCACAAATTATTTTAATGACAATTGAGTGCTTTGTAGAAGAGATTATTAACTGCCCTACCTGCACATTTTTCTGTTTCATGACGAGATCTAATGAGCTTTAGACCATCCAAAAGCAGTAACTTTCATGCCGACCATCCTATGGTTTGAACTCGAGATTTCTAAATGAAACCCTATCTTATAGAAACTCAAATCTTAATGACTGGATTGTGCGTTCACCGCATAAGTGCCATGACTGGTAACCCCCGTTGAGTTTGAGTCGAGGTAGCATCCATCGGATTTGAAATTTCAATTGTAATCTCGCGTCCAGTTGATTTTTAACATTGAAAACATTAGAAGAGCTTGGCCGAAAACCCATTTGCGAAATTTGGCTGCTCCGGGTGACCGATGAACAACCGTCATTACCAATAGAATTAATCACTTTAAAAAAGATAATATACTTTTACTAAGATTTTGAAGTAAAATTCAGAGCTAAACCATGTCAAAATCTAAAACTAAATCAAGCATTTATTTTTTGAATTAAATAACACTTTTGATGGCATATCTTGAAGTTTTAGCGAAAAAAACTTGTATAATATAAGTAATCTCTTGCCATCATCATTATATCGGAAAAGATTACTAATAGTGTAGAAGCATAAAATAATGACAAAAAAAATAAATATATAAAATAATAACTTGTGCCCATCATCATCATCATCATCATCATCATCATCATCTTGGAGATCTGTTCAAAAGCTGGTAAAAGTTCAATGACATAACAACCAAGTACAAGGATGTCACTAAAAGTTATTGTTGCCTTGTTGTAAGCAAATTCTATCATTTTAAATTAATTGCAAAGATTGTAAGAGATAATAAATTTATAATGCTGGATCATATTATATATAATCTATGCTCTTTGGTGGAACACAAGATGAATTTTTGGAGGGGTCATGCTATGTATTTTCAAGTGTTGACAACTTTTTTATGTAAATATTAATTAAAAGTTGCTTGAAAATGTTAAATTCAATTTTAATTAAAAGAAATTCAAAACAAAGAAAAAAAATACATCCAAAAACAAAATAGAATTTAGTTTTGTATATTATAACTACAATTTCAAAATTATTCTATCTTAAAATTTTTCAAATTGCAACATTATTTATATGAACAGTTATGGATAAAGGTAACGGGTGGAAAGGAGTACATAGAAGTACATATATATCTTTCAACCAATCAATCATGGATAAATTTTGTAATGTATTAATACATTACAAGCACTTACAAGAGTAAAATGTTACAATTTTATATTTAAAATAAAAAGATGAAATCCATTGTCATTAATATAGCTTTACCATAATAATATAATAATCTTCATAATTCAACAAATATGTTTATTACAATCTTCCAAGAAATAGCATAAATATCATAAATTATCAATATCCTATAGCTAGTAAAAGTCTTACAATTAAAATAGTTTATCATGTCAACTTAGTTTCGAAGAGCACATGAAAAACCAATAAAAAATAAACAATTTAAAATAAAATTATATTGTCACAACATTAACAAATCAAGCATATATTAACATTTATTTTCACAAATTTCCATCAATTACTTTGTTACAATTCTTTAACATCAACATTTCCTCTACTAATAAATGGTAGTAGTATTGTATCAAACAAAGCCCTTAATTCCCAAATCAAACACATAAGCCTTTACTCTCCGGGCTAACACTTTCGTATAATACTAGCTTTAAAATTCTGTTTTCCACGTAAGAATACCAAAAAAGTAAACTTATCAGTAAAGGCTATCATATCCAACCCTTTGTAAACCTCTTTTAGAGGTTCATTAATATAAATAACAACCAATCCCTTGTTCCAACTAGGCTTTTGTGCCTCAGGTGTATTCCTGACATCTTCCTAGTCTCCACTCATATGGTTAACTACAAATTGCCCATTACCTCCACACTTGTGGCCGACACATTAATTTTATAATCAAGTCCCCATTTTTTTATGGCCAATTTAATGTTAACAACTTTGGGGCCCCACTTTTGTGGCCGACTCCCATGCATGAAAATGCATCCATCTTGCCCTAAAAGGGACTTTAATCTTATCTCCACAAATGTAGCCGACTATCATGCACCTAAACCATATATACTTGTTTTGGAATTCAAGTTTATTTAGTTATGCCCCACTCATGGGGTTGGCCTTTTCTTTCGATAACTCAATCATTTCATAAATAACAACTTATCAATCTAAGCCCTACTCATTTGGTCGGCTTGATGCACACAACACTTGTCTAAACTAATCTCCACATCGAGAGTTCAAGAGTCTTTATCATTCCACAACACATATGTACAAATCAATATTCATATTATTGAAAATAACAACTTATATAAATTATTGTAAATTAAAAAAAGTTAAGGTGACAAGCACCTACTTATTCCTCTTACTGGTCCTGCCCACTTGCCTAGGATCCCGCATCCAATGCCTCTCTTGCATCACACTAAGTCTTACATCACATTGTTTCCTTAAAAATATTAAGAATGCACTTCTTAGTATTCTTTTAACAATTTAGGAACTTGTCATGAATATGTCACGACCCGATCCCCGGATCCATGACCGGCACATAGGCAAGGTTCCCTTCCAAGGTTCCATACCTATGCGAACCCAAACTTACACACAAACTTATCCTAACTCAATTAGAGTTCAACGCAGCATTAATAACAAAATCAACTTCATAATATAATTGAATTGTCTTAATACAAGAGTTTATATAAGTTCAGAGTTTTGGAGCACTAACTAGACATAAAGGAAAGGTACAAAGTACAACCAAAAAGCAGGTTCGGAAGGTTCAACAAAAGTAACCTGCTATCAAGCTATAAGCCTGAAAAGATAAATAATGAGATGGTGAGTTCAACAACTCAGTGAGTAGATAACGTTCAATATACACA
>Ga0325403_1003764_pt1 | contig 13941 bp, 11 predicted proteins | sample PopdelMetagenome_19_FD_205665 | JGI IMG/M metagenome (GOLD analysis project Ga0325403, IMG submission 205665) | Populus deltoides microbial communities from Bellville, Georgia, United States - Xylem-PdKOR-R4 | ecosystem: Host-associated > Plants > Phyllosphere > Stem > Wood/Secondary xylem...
ATGGCTTGGTGGCATCCTTGTCCGTCCATTACGATCACAGTCTTCTAACCGTGTCCACGTGTTCGATCCATTAAGAGCGGAGCTGGAAATGTCACGTGATAGCTTTGTCGGTGGTTTCCTTTTCCCCGAGCTTAGTACTAGAACCACACGCACCATACCATTTTCTTTCTGCATTTTCAGTAACCAGTTTTAATTATTAAATTACACGAACTGCCACTGATTTTTTTTTCATTTCGTGTTTTTCTTTTTTGGTTTTCAGCTATTTGATTTTGCAGACAAGTACAGAGGTAAATACGACAGCAGCATTACAGTGGCCCAAAAATATTACCGCTCTGTCAGTGGCTACAATGTAAGTATACAAAATTAATTGATTTCTCTACCCTTTTCTTAGAATTATTTTGATTTTTTATTTAATTTTTAATTTTGGCACGTGCAGGATGAGTTGCTATGGGCAGCTGCATGGATGTACCAAGCAACAAACAATCAGTATTACTTGAACTACCTTGGAAACAATGGTGACTCTATGGGAGGAACTGGGTGGGGTATGACTGAATTTGGTTGGGATGTTAAGTATGCTGGGGTCCAAACTCTTGTTGCCAAGGTAAAATTATCTCCTAAGCTGACTTCAATGTCGATTACCCATTAACAAAAGCTTAATAATAAAATTCTTGTTACCGAACTTAGTATATTTTTTGTGCTACAGTTCTTGATGCAAGGCAAAGCTGGCCATCATGCACCAGTCTTTGAGAAGTACCAACAGAAGGCTGAGTACTTCATGTGCTCATGCCTTGGAAAGGGTAGTCGTAACGTTCAGAAAACTCCTGGTGGTCTAATTTTCCGCCAGAGATGGAACAATATGCAGTTTGTGACCAGTGCTTCATTCTTGACCACTGTCTACTCCGACTATCTTGCTTCTGCTGGAAGGAACTTGAATTGTGCTGCTGGCAATGTGGCACCATCCCAGCTTCTAGCTTTCGCAAAATCTCAGGTATAATGTAATCACAGGAAATTCAGTAGTTTAATGATATTTAAAGCATGCATATGAAGCAGCGCTTACAAAACGGTGTTCAAATCTGGCAGGTGGATTACATTCTTGGAGACAACCCAAGAGCTACAAGTTACATGGTTGGTTATGGAAACAACTATCCACGACAGGTTCACCACAGGGGTTCTTCAATTGTTTCCTATAAGGTTGACCCGACATTTGTTACCTGCCGTGGAGGTTATGCTACGTGGTTTAGCAGGAAAGGAAGTGATCCCAATCTCCTCACTGGTGCCATTGTTGGTGGTCCTGATGCCTACGACAACTTTGCTGATGAAAGAGACAATTATGAGCAAACAGAACCTGCTACCTACAACAATGCCCCTCTTCTTGGTTTATTGGCTAGGCTAAGTGGTGGTCATGGAGGGTATAACCAGCTCCTTCCAGGTATATATATGATATATGCCGATTGATTTCATTTTCTTGTAAATGTAGAGTAACTCAATGTAATAATTATTGCTCGCCTATCTTACAGTGGTGGTTCCAGCTCCTATTGAAAAGAAACCAGCACCACAAACCAAAATAACTCCAGCACCAGGTATATTTTGCTCTCTCACAGTCACGCTTGTATGGAACAGAAATATCCCACTTGGGAAAAACTGTTAATGCATATATCTGTATTGAACATGATTACCTGATTGATTAATGGATAATTGGGTGTGTCCTTTTGTAATAGTGTTGCAAAGCTCTAACTACGGAGTTTGTTTTTCAGCTTCAACTTCTGCTCCTGTTGCCATTGTACAAAAGACGACAGCAACATGGATTGCCAAGGGAAAAACTTACTACAGGTATTCTACTATTGTGACCAACAAATCTGCTAAAGAACTAAAGGATATCAAGCTTTCAATATCAAAGCTTTATGGTCCTCTGTGGGGTCTGACAAAATCCGGAAATTTTTATGCTTTTCCATCATGGATCACCTCTTTAGCCGCGGGAAAAAGTCTTGAGTTTGTCTACGTTCATTCTGCCTCCGCTGCAGATGTCTCTGTTTCAAGCTACACTTTGGCCTGAAAAAAGAAGGAATTCAATTACAGAAAGAGAGAGGTTTCATAGTTTCTGGGTTTGTAATGTAAGAATTGTGCAGTTATACAAAATATGCAGTCCAGAAAAGGTCTTTTTTTTTTCCTTTTGGGGATTTTCAACTTGGCGATTCAGTATCTGATTAGGGTTTCAGTCATATCAGGTCAAATAAGGTCGAAGGTTGGAGGATGAAAGGAGTGAAGAGACAAATTATAAAGTAGTGCTCATCCTCTCTCTCCTCCATCCACATCAATAGTTATATAGATTGAGAGACAATTAGAGAATGAGAGTTGGGAAGTCAAAAAGGTGACTTCTCAATAGAATGCAAGAAGCGCTTTCTTTCTTTGCACTTCAAGTAGCTTTGAATGTCATTTTTTTTTTGGATGGTGATGTAAGCTTCGCAGCACTTAAATTTCTCGTATGAATATATTTTCTTGGTTTGACATTAAATTATTTTTTGCCTTCTAATTGAAAAGGTATGCGCTATATAGAGATCACTAAACTTTACGCTTTATTTTGTCTCTGGGCTTGCAAAACTATCTACTTGTACATTTGATTTTGGACCTGATCTCATACCAAACATAACAAGCATTACCCTAACATAACACAAGGTTTTGTGTTGGTATCACCTGGCATTTAGATCACTCGACAAATTTAGGCTCAGCATGTGATACGATGGCCCTTCAAGCAGAGGTGAAAGCGTTTAACTTGAGATCTTAAAAGGAGAGTTTGACCCTATTCTTGGCATTGAACAAACGCCATACATAACAAACCAACACCCACAGATTCAGACACCTAATTCAACAAGAAAACAAAACTGCCCGACAAAACCATTGAGGTAGACCAGTGCTTGTTCGGAAAATGTTAAGGCAATACTTCAAGAAGTATTAGTCAATCATAACAAAATTTAAAGATAGACTGTTATAGAAACTGATGAAATCAAACATTTCCACAGGACATTTCATTCCTTCAAAAACTCCATCCAGTAAACCTCTGAAAAACATAAAGAAAATGGCAAGAATACAAACGATTAGTAAAACCTGCTATCAGCCTTTTTTCAGCTGAACTACTATGACACTGATATTGTCTCTGCTCCCTCGAGCCATTGCCAATTTGGCTAGCTTTGCTGCTGCCTCTGCAGAACAATTTCCACTAAATTCATCTGGAAGCCTCCTCTTTAGTTGGCCATCAAAGAGCCTTTTGACAACCTTGCAGGCAGTCTCATTTGTAACTACATCCCATAAGCCATCAGTTGCTATGACAACGAATTCGTCTGACTCAGTTCGCTCACTAACAGTAACCTCGGGTTCGGGGATCACAAATGGCTTCAAATAGTGATCTCCTGAAAAAGAAAAAAGAAAAACTTCCTTAATGTTCTTTTTCCGTAGAATTACAAGATCATCCAACAATCAGATGCTGAAAATAATGAAATAAGCCATGGAATTGCTAGGCAAGGGCCAAGAGTTTTGCAGAGTGGACCATAATGCCACAAATTGTAATCTAAACAGTAGCAAGCTCCTATCCTACAAAAATAATGAGTGCGGTAAAATAGTGATTCCAACATACCTATTGATCTTGAAGTGGCGAGGACTCCTTGGACGCGGCTACCGTTCCAGTTTATGATTCGTCCACCTGCTGCTTCCACTCTCTCTCTTTCATCAGGCCTGTCAGGCTGTGCAAGGGAACCAAGGCCTCATGTAAAACCCATGCAATCAGGATCATATTCCCACGTGTAAGAGAAGCAGCCACAAACCCAACTTCTAAACTTATGTTATTAAAGAAAAAATCCCAGATAACAAAATCCAAGCTTGGACCAAATTTGATTCAGAAGCTTCAAGAATTCATTTGCAAAACAGTCAAGAGGTGACGCCAACATGACCTAAAAGATGTTAAATTATTTTACAAACCTTATAAGGGAGACAAAAGTAAATTACCAAACAGTTTTCTGGAATTTGCTTTCTAGCCCTCCGTACTTCCATTACTAAAACCATTAGTCACAGAACATGCGCTTGCAATTAGAGTGTTTAAGGTGTTGATTGATGTATTAATAAAAATAACAACAATAATAATAATTTCTCTTAGGGTTTCTTATCTTAAGGTATTTGATCAAAATGTGACCTTTACCATGCATCATATATAATCTACGGCTACATGCAACAAAGTTGACTCTGTCTAATTTACGAATTGAACTAGACACTGGTTCTTAGCCGACATCAATTTAGAGTTTAAATTTATTAATTTAAGGAAACATTTATATTAGGAGTGGAATTTATTATGTATTCAAGTTCAACATTTTAAATTATGTGCAGTAGCCATAATTCAAAGATTTGGAATTAGTGACTGGTTTAACCTAAATGAAAAGCTCGTTACATAAAGTTAGTCTGCTTAATAGTTTTTATGTGATGGCAATAACAGTCACCTTATGATCATGAGACAAAGGCACAACCAAGCCACCGCGAAACATAACCGCCCTTGAATCCCCACAATTCGCCACCACCACCTCCTCCTTGCCTACCATCACCACCACTGCGGTCGAACCCATATTCTTTATTGACAACGCTTCCTTCCCTATCTCCACCTCTCCTCCACCACCCTCATTATGGATCACCAGCTCCTCATCCATCTTCTCAAAACACGCCCCCATCAACTTCTCCCAGTACTCCAATCCCTTGCCGCCGCCAACCCTTTCCCCTTTCTCCACTTCCTTCGCCACCAGCTGGTGCATCCTATATCTACACGCGTTCGCCACCCTAGCGCCTCCGTGCCCATCATAAACTGCAAAAAAGTCATAACTACCAGATTCACCAACAGCAACTCCCAGGACCATTGTAACAGCATCCTCCATCACACTTCGCCGTCCGATCACCGACATCATCCCGTGCGATTTGCACGTTAGATTCTTATTGTCATCTTCCTCTCCATCGATGCCAGCCTCTATGATTCCAAGTGGTGTCACCACCTGTTTTCCTTTATCTGAACAAGAAGATATTGACGGTGGTAATAATGAAGAGTACTTCTCTAAATTTTGGTGCTTGAAATCTTGATCATCAATCTTGGATTCTTTCACCGGTGTTACAGGTTTTGTTGTTTCACAGGGTGTTACTTCTTTGATGTTTCTGTTCTTGTTTTTTCCCTCATCAAGAAAACAGGTATTGATTGAATACGTAGCAGCAGAAGCCGCCATCATTTTAATGTCCAAGCTTCTCCTGCGACAGTTTCTTAATGTCCTGACGTGTATTTTGCTGCTACTTCGCTAGAAGCGGTAGAGTGCCATCATTTTAACAGAATCCCACTCATAATTATTAGTTGAGTCTTTCTTAATTTATTTTCACTTTTTCATGATTTTTTTATGAGACACACAAAAGGGAAAGGGTTTAACATTTCTTTTCCTTAAAAGGGCAGGAGTTTCCGTCTGCAAGTGACGTCTGTCCTGTCTACAAGAGTAGGGCTAGGGCAGGCGAGTCGGATTTTCCAAAAAAAGAAGAAGGACGTGGGCGGCTGAGATTGAGAACGTATCACCTGGCATCCATCCATTAAAGGTAGCTGTTGGGTTTTTGGCTGGAGTGTTATGTTTGGAAAGAGGAAACGAAGAACGTGGGGCTCACTAGTTACGTAGCTAAAAGATCCATGGATTGGGGGCTCAACAGTCAACAATATTTATTACGTGTTCTTTCTCGAGAATTTCGAATTGTTCGCTTTCTTGGCCCCTTCCTGCTATTCATAGACTCATGACTAATAAGCTTAAATTTAATGCTAAAAAATTCCTTATCTTAAGCAATTTGTAAAAGAGTAAAATTCTTATGGGTTCAGCTTAAAAAAAAAAAAAAAACAGTTTTGGGAGAGAATCTAATATCATGAGTTTAGTAGTCCATCTTTTATGAGCTAAATCTTCAAGAAAAACTCAGCTTTTATATGATTAACTTTAAGGAGGAATTTAATGTCATGATATTAGCTTTTATGGATTCAATTACATTTTGAATTTTATTTTTTATATATTTTTAAGTGTATAAATTTTTTTTAAAGGCTACCATATTTTTATTTACGTTAATGTTATGTAAGATATAGTATATAAAAGTCTTCTAAAGACTTACTATATTTCTATTAATATTAATGTTGTGTAAGAGATAATGTATAAAAATCTCTTTAGGACCTATTATATTTTTATCGTATTAATGTTTGCATAAAAATTTTTTTTTTCATTAAAACTATCAGGGCAAAATTATATTTTAGTCCCTCCTCTCTATAAAGAAATAAGACTCATGAGCTATAAATACACAATGAATTATTTAAACTCCAAGTTCACAATCTTTTCATTATTAATTTTTTTATCATATATATTTTAAAATATATCTCTCTAAAAAGATATTTAATCATCTGAGAGTTCCTAAATCTATAAAATAAGATCTTTTATAAGTACTAGTAATCAGTTATCTTGACTTACTAGGCACCAGGTACAAACTACCAGCCATCTTGGCTAGAGAGAATGGATCAGATTACTAGAATAAGAGATTAATTGATTATCCAACATATAAGCCTTGCTCCTAAACTACTTAGGTGTTTTAGAAACTCATCATTGGCGCTGTTTGTGGGAACTAATAAAAAAATCATCGATTATTCTTTTAAAATTACTTTATTGACATTCCTAATCATAATCAAAGACAAATAATTAAGACATTCATGAATTGAGATGTGTCACAAACCTCCTTATAGTTGTTGGTACATCTGTTTCATCAAAACTTCAACAACTCTTCAAATAAGGAGTAGGAAAGGCTATGTAATAATCTTATCGTTCCAAGTCAAATTATAATTTTTTCCACTTGTCCATGAACTTAGTGAGATGATTAAAATTTGGGCTATGCATTTGCTAATTTCACAAATGCAGTTGGAGCCTCAAGATTTTGGAAAGCCTTCAATTAGTATAAGTGGAATGTTGGTTTAAATCGTAAAACATAAGAAGTATATTTGCCAACAATCCAAGAGAAAAGAAAGAATTTTCATCACGCCTAACACTCTAATCAAATAAAGATTTATCATAGCTATTGAGAATAAGAATGTAAGTTTCTTGTATATAAATGACTTATTTAAAATAACTTTTTATTTTCTCCAGGCAATGCTTAAGAGTTTTTCATCAACTCTTCAAGGATGGGCAATAGCCCCAAAAACTTTTAGGGATGGGATGGACTCAATCTCCTAGTGCGATTACATAATTTACCTTAAAATGGATCAAAGTCTCCATAGTGCAATTGCATAATCTACCTTGAAAGAGATCGATATGGTTTCCCTAATGCGATTGTATATTTCTCCAATGATAGGATAGATATTACCTCAGCAACGAGGATGGACACGTTCTCCCCAAGGCAATAGTCTCACAACCTTTCAAGGATGGGATTGACTTAGTCTTCTTAATGTAATTTCACAATTTATCTTGGAATGGATCTCCACGGTCTTCCTAGTGTGATTGCAAAATCTATCTTGGAAGGGATCAACGTGATCTTCCTTGTGCAATTTCACAACTCTTCAAGGATGGGATAAATATGACAACTCTTCTTGGAAGGGATGGATCTAAAATCTCTTTAGTGCAATAACACAACTCTCTTTGGAAGAGATAAATCTAAAGGTTCCCTAGTGTGACAACATAACTCTTTTTCAAAGAGATGAATCTGAAGCCTTCCAGTGCGATAGCATAACTCTCTTTAGGTTCGACCCTTCCACCCCTTAGAAGTTTTTCTAAGTATAGGTGTAAACATGAGTCTGTCTTTTCCACCTCATGGAAATTACTCTGCGTATGGGCATCAACATGGATATGCCCCCTCTGCCTCTCAGAACTTTTTCTAGGTACAGGCTTCTCCCTCATAGGTTTCTCCATCTATTAGAAAACTTTTCTTAGTACGAGTTCCTTCATGATTTCTCTTTGATGGTGTAACAACCCTGACTTTTAAAACGATGTTCATATGGATTCCAGGATAATAAGAAGAAACAAAACAAGAATTTTGTGTATATACAATGAAAATCTGACAACATTTTTGTTTTATGAGTAGATACCATAATATCATCAATAGTGTTTAGTTTCTCATTAATAGTATACTAAATTCACAATTCAACATCGTAGACTTAAGCAATCGTTATTTAACCAATGATTTTCCATACTTTCATTTAATAAAATTTAAAAAAAATACATGCAATATAATTAATTACTCATAACAATTGGAATTCACATATCATATAATTTAGATAATAAACATAAATCTATTACATAAAAGTTTAACAAAATAAATTATTACATAAACTTACACATATAAGTCAAAATTGATGTTAATTACAATCCAAAAGGAAATTTTCCCATTAACTTATTAAACTAAGTAGATGAACAAAAGATGCATTAATACATTAACTAGGAGATATAATGTTGAGATGAACCTGCACATTAATTTATAAAAGCACTATAAAATTAATTAAACAATTTAAGAATGTATACAACACTCTATCAATTTCTTTTAAGTAGCTCACTATTCAGGATTCTAATTCCAATTAATTGGATAACAAATTTTCACAATTCCCAATTCAACAGGGCACCAGTTCCAAACCAAAAAACCCAGTCATATCATTATAAAACTAGTCCAACCAACAATCCATTCACAATGCACTAGTCCAATCACCAGGAAAATGGTCCAACTAATAGCCTATTCACAGGGCACTAATCGTATCACAAGGAAATTGGTCTAACTAATATTCACATAATAAACTTGCATAATAAAAATCCTGACATGCATTTTACAAGAACCTCAATAAAAAATTTATAAGAGACTTTTAAAACAATTGTCTAAGGTGCCAAGCACTTACCTGAAATTTGTGCTCTACTAGTTGTCCCCTGCTGTTGTTTAGTGCCCACGGTCTCACCTGTACCAACATGTACACTTTATTAATTTCAAGTTTTGTCTATGCCCACACACTTTTCATTCTCATTCCCTCAATAACTCAACATTTTCAATCAAGAACAACTCCAAACAAGAGTTAACAATTTATCAATTTCAGGTAGTTCAATATAATTGACTCAAAACATTGTTCAATATTTTGATTATAACTGGAGTTATAGAACTTGGTTTTATATGTGGCTTCTTTCTTTGAGAATATAAAACATAGGTATGTAAATTTTATGAATATGAATAAATCTATTTTTGTCATCTACATGCCTAAATTCATAAATTATAGTAGTAAAGATAATTGTCCTGCTGATTTTGGTTTAGACCATTTTTTGGTTTTTATCTTATATCTAGCATTTCGTCACTCCGATTTAAGTAAGGTTAGTTTTCTTTGAAAGGTAACATCCATTTATACAACTTTTATGAATAAAATTATCTCAAATTCTATCATCTCAGGGTCTTAATCTTAACAAAGAAACCAAGAAACAAGGTGTCCAATTTTTAATTTCTAAGTTTAACAAGTTTCTACTTGTTTCCCCGTGCATTTTCCATCATATTCAGCAATCATAACATATAATACCTTTATATATCATCATTTAATATAAATCTTAAACCCATCAACCTCATCAAATCCATTCATTAAAATGAAAACTCTCTCTACTAACCCATTTTTCATTCATCACATATATCAAATATCATCATTCATTATCAAAACACAATTTCATATTCAACTTCATAAATCATAAACCTCTACCAAATAATCTAACAACTCAACTATTCAAGAAAAACACAAAACAAGTTAAAACAACTTATTCAGAAAATTCATTACCTCCTAAAAACAAGAAATTAAAGGAGAAATCCTAGGATGAATCAAATTTCTTCCACCCTCATTTTCTCTTCTTTATACCTCCCTTATCCAGGTTGAATCCCTTGGAGTTCTTCAATTTTTCTTATGTAAATCTCCTCCTAACACCCTTTAATTCCCTAATCTAACTTTCCTCGGTGTTTTTAGTGTGATTTTTATAAAGTTCAAGCTCACTTTCTCCTCCCTTTTTTCTCCTCTTATAGCCGGCCAATTTTAAGGATTTCTAGGCAATTCTTCTCTATTTATCGCTATAACTTTCCTTATATACATCTTCCCCCCTACTTGCTTTTTTATTTACACATTAGCCCCTTATGTTTTCTTAATTTTCATATTAACCCCTTATATTTTGTCCTATTTTTTTTATATTGACCCCATCATATCTTTTATTTATACAATGGCTCTAATATTTCTCTAACTATATTTACCACTTTAATTTTCTTTTTTTACTTTAATATAAGATTTTTATCTAAGGGTTTACAACATGCTTAGAAATTTTTTTTCAAGCATGGTGTATACCCCCACACACAGGGCTCCTTAATGTATACCCAGGGTTTTCATCTCTCTTCTTATACAAAGAAAATTTGACATACTCATCGTACCAAAAATTCTTACGAGGTCTTTGCGTATAAAATATCAAAAGCCTACCATATTTCCATTAATATTAATGTTGTGTAAGGCATAACGTGTAAAAATCTCTCAAGGACCTATTGTATTTCTATAACATTAATATTTGAGTAAGAGATATTTATTTCTCATTAATACATATATCGAAGATATTTTCTCTTCATTAAAACTATCAAGGTAAAATTACATTTTATCCCCTCCTCTCCATAAAAAAACAAAACTCATGGACTATAAGTACATAATAAATCCTTTAAACTTCTGGTTCACAATAGCATATATATTTTAAGAGTCTATCTCTCTAAAATATCATTGCATTTTCTCTATCTAAAAAGATACTTAAGCATCTATGAGTTCTTAAATATATATAAAGATATATTTTACAGGTATCAACCACATTTGTTTACTAGGCACCGAGTACAAGCTATAAATTATCTTGGCTAAGAAGAATGGATCAGATTATTAGAATCAAGAGATTAACTGATTATTCAACATATCAGCTGTTGTTACTCATTTTTGGACCCCATGTTTGCGGGAAGATTGACAAAAGCAGATGAAAGAAATATTTTTTCAAAACCCTGTTTGAGTTGTTTTCTGCTCTCTTTATCCTTCCCCTTTGCTGCCAAAATCGTCAGGTTTTCTTAGATTGATCAGGAGTCTTCATAATGCTAAATTCATTCCTTCTTTATCTGGTTTTTAAGGTTGGATAAATCCCTCAGAATTTGCACTAAAAAAATGGTTTTGCTGCTGTCAAAATTTTTTGTTCCAACTTAGGCTCTGATTCTGACTTGGTTTCGTACGATATCTGACCATCCTAGCTATATTCTGTCACTCATGACATGTTGAAAATTAACCTACACCTTTATTGGGTCCTAGGGATCACTGATCTTAGCGCGGACTCTCAGTCAGATTTAGATGCTCGGCATTGTCAAATCAAAAACCTTTTTGACAAACTAGATTATTGCCAGATTCTGTTCTTTAAAACAATTTTATCTCAATTTGACTCCTTCATCAAAGTTGTATTCCTGGATGCGTAGATAAATTTGGGCTTTTGAATCGCTTGATTTTGATATCAGAAGCTAAAGATATTCCCGTTTGAATATCTAGTGTGAAAGCAGAGATTCCTGCCGCGAGAAGGATCCTGACCCAAGTTTTGCACTAAAAAAATCTACTTCCATCATAAATTTTGATGATTTGTTCTGAGGTCATACTCTCAGTCATATCGGGATTCTCGGCATTATCAGTTTCTGAATTAGAGCAGGAGACCCTTTTTGATCAACCAGGTTGCGGCCAGATTCTGTTCTTTAAAATGATTTTATATCACTTCGAATCCTTCATCAAAGTTGTAGTCCTACATGCGTAGATGATTTTGGGCTTTTGAATCATTTGATTTCGATATAAAAAGCTCAAGATATTCCCATTTGAACATCTAGTGGAAAAGTAGAGAATCCTGGCGCAAGAAGGATTCCAACCTGAGTTTTTCAGGTCTTGATTCGAGGGACCTGATTTTATATTTCAAGGATTTATCGGGTTAATTAAAGACCAATTTTAAACTTTTGAAGGTTAATTGAGAACAGGGATTGGATCAGAAAATGTCATAATTAGTTGGCTTTGCAGGAATAAACAGAGAACATGTGGTTTTAACATGGAGCATCAAGGCTAATATTAATGAAGCAATATGTTAAGGAGATAATTACTGAATCATATATGTTAAGAAAATAATTATTGCAATATAAAAGACCATAGATATAGGAATTGTTGGTGTTGGTTATAGAAGATAATCTCGGCAGTAATTACTAAAATATTTCCTTGAATAGCACGTGTAGAGGTTTCTATTTAAGTGAACCTCCAGCCATATACAAGGGGGGTTTCTTTTCTTGGATCCTTGGATTACGGTGAAAGCTTTGATCGAGAGGGGAAAAAAGAAAAGAAAGAAAAAAAGAAAAAAAGGAGAAGAAGGGGAGAATTATGCAGCAAATAAAGAGGAGTTTTCTGCTACTAATTAAAAGAGGGGGATTCGTTTTGTCAAAGGAAGACAGACAGAAACAAAAGAGAGAGGAGCATATAGAGAGGGGGGCTTTGCTGTTAAAGGGGCGGATTTTAGAGCAGAAAAGGGAGAGGAAAACACATAAAAAAAGGACCTAAATCTAAACCCTCTCTGAAGGAGCTGCAGCCCCCTCCATTTCAAAAAAAGGGGCAAAGCCAGAAACCCCCCGACAGAAGCCTCTTTTCTCCCTTCAGCCGCAGACTTTCCCCTCCATTTCTCTATATAGAAGTCACCTCTCATTTCTTTTTTTTTTCAGCTGGCCATTTCAGCTCCTTTCTTCTCCCTCTCCCCGCTGGAGCAGGTACTAGCCGTAACAGCAATCCAGCAGTGCGACCAGTCTCGTCTCTGATGCAACCATATTATTCGATAGTTTCACCCACATTTAACTAGTTTTTTGCCTATGTTTTATATATAAAATGCCTTGATATTCTTTGTTTTATGTTTTGAAGACACTTTTGGATGAAATATGCAAAAAGGAGTAAATTGGAGATAATTGGGAAATTTGACCTTCAGTCGATGTTTTGTGCAGAGCGTGAGCTCTAGAGGTTGAAATGAAGTGGTTCCAATGGCATTAAAAATCTAACATTCGTACCTTTCTAGAAATCTAAGGCAAGAAAATAAAATAAGGAAGAGCATGGAAATCTCAGCCTTCAAAGTCAAATCTCGCAATCTGCCAGTGTTGACCTTCGGCTATTCCAACTTGAATATCTGGATCTACAGAAGTCCAATTGATGCAAACTCAATTGTTTTGGATTCATGACTCAAAGTTCTATAAACGCTCCAAATTTCATCCAAACTCGATGTCATATGAGGGAGATATGATTTTTCACAGATGACATCCGAATTCTGCCAACAAACAGGTTTCGTGAAGAAACGAGTTTAAATTACGTTTCGAAGCATCTAAACCGATATCCAAGTTTTTATTTTAGCAATTTAGCTCCTCTAAGTCAAAGCTTGAAGATTTCATGCAAGGCTATTTCTCCTTTTTTAGAAAAATAGTTATTGAAGTACTTAAATGTAAACAGTCTACTTAATGGAGGACTATTTTGTAAAATAGAAACCTAGGGTTTCCTAAGATATAAAAAGAATGAGAGAAGAGAAGGGGGGCAGCCAGCCAAGAGGAGAAAAACGCCCCCTTCCTCTAAGAAACCCTAAATTATGCATTCTTCCTTCTTTTTGATTGGTTGTTCAACAAACATGCAAGGCTAAACACTTTTTCTTGGTTGCAAGGACACGGAAACCTTCGGATTTCAAGAACTGTGAGATTTATTTTACCTTTTCTTTTCAGTTTATATGATGAATATGTTTGTTCTCCTATGCTTATTTTTCCTATGATTGTTTATTTTAATTGCTAGAGCGGACTTTAAGTTATTATTGTAGACAATCTATTGCTAAGTTTGATATTAAAACTGGAGTTGTGGTATAT
>Ga0325403_1003765_pt1 | contig 13940 bp, 18 predicted proteins | sample PopdelMetagenome_19_FD_205665 | JGI IMG/M metagenome (GOLD analysis project Ga0325403, IMG submission 205665) | Populus deltoides microbial communities from Bellville, Georgia, United States - Xylem-PdKOR-R4 | ecosystem: Host-associated > Plants > Phyllosphere > Stem > Wood/Secondary xylem...
TTGTTTGCACTTGTTGGGAGCCTGTTTTCACTGGCTTGTTCTGTACATATGTATTTTTGGCATGCTGGTTTTCCAGCTAATATTGCTTTTTGATCTATAAAATTCTAACATTTGATAAAAAAAAAAACATTAAATATTTCATGTCATTGTTTAAGTGCTCGTTTCAAGCCATACAAGGATCTAAGCAATTTACATACCTTATTCTCATTACCTTAAATAATGAATCCCTCAGGTTGATCTATGTATATTTCTTTTTCCAAGTCACCATTTAGAAAAGTTATCTTGACATCCATTTGATGAATAAACAAATTTTGAATAGCAACAAGCAATCTAATAGATGTTACCTTGGTGACAGGAGAAAAAGTATCAAAGAAATCAATATTTTTTTTTTGCTTAAAACCTTTTTCAACAATTCTAGCTTTAAAATTATCAACATAACCATTAGGTTTCAAATTTCTTCTAAGCACCCATTTACAACCAATTGTTTTACGACTAGGAGGCATATCAACAAGTTTTCAAGTTCTATTAGATAAAAGAGAATCCATTTCATCATTAATGGCTTCTCTCCAAAAATATATAGTAGGAGAAGATAAAACTTCTTCTAAAGATGTAGGATCACCTTGAACATTAAACACAACATAATCAGAACATTAAACACAACATAATCAGGTTCAAAATCTTTTTCAATTCTAACTCTTTTACTTCTTCTAGGTTTAAAATCATTTCATTTTCAAATCTAGAAGGAGCTAGCTCAAAACTTGGTTGAAAATTTTGTTGTAAACTTATGTCCCCACTATTTTTTAATTTCAAAGTAAATTTATCCTCATGAAAAATTGCATATAAAGTTTCAATCATAGTATTATTAACAAGATAAAAAAATCTATAAGCTTTACTATTCAAAGAATATCCCAAAAAGCACATGTGGAAGCTTTTTTACTAAGTTTTGATCTTTTAGGACAGGTAATTTTACAAAAGCTAAACAACGCCAAACTTTTTAAAAATCTAAATCAAGTTTAAAACCTTTCCATAATTCATAAGGAGTTAAAAGAGTGCTTTTGTGTGGAACTCTATTCAAGACAAAATTTGCAAATAAAACAGCTTCACTTCAAAACATTTTGGCATAGAAAAACTAATAAGCACGCAATTAACCAAATCAACCAAAGTTATATTTTTCTTTCACAATACCATCAAATGAAGGAGAATATGGAGCAAGTTGAGAATAATTAGGAGGCTTAACCTAATGGTTAGCCAACCCTTTCTATATATATATATATATGTAGGGCAATATACAGTAGTAATGGTGGAGTTTACCACATAAGAGTATGTCTACAATATTTCATATATACAATATTTCCTATATAAGTACATTCTATAATATGCCCCCTCAAGCTAACGGTGGAGGATCAACCCGAAGCTTGAAACGAGAAGTAGTAAACGAAAAGGTAGGAAGTGGCTTAGTGAAGACATCGACAAGTTGATCCTGAGAGGAAATAAAATGAATCTGAATCTCCTTCATTGCAACTCTATCTCGAACAAAATGATAATCGACCTCAACATGTTTTGTGCGAGCATGAAAAACAGGATTCATAGACAAATAAGTGGCACTAAGGTTGTCACACCAGATAATAGGAGCAGAAGCAGACGAGATCTGGAGATCTGTTAATAAGTACTCAAGCCAGATAACCTCAGTAGTGCCATCGGCTAAGGCTTTGTACTCAGCTTCAGTAGAAGAGCGAGCAACTGTGCGTTGCTTACCGGATTTCCACGAAATCGGTGTCTGACCAAAAAACACAAGGTAACCACCCGTAGATTTTCTGTCCTCAACACTGCCTGCCCAATCTGCATCTGTAAAACCATTTAAGGCAAAAGAAGAACTGCGATTAATATGTAAGCCATGTGATGTTGTACCCCGAAGATAACGCAAGATGCGTTTCACGGTAGCCCAATGAGAATCTGTAGAAGCATGCATAAACTGACAGACTCTGTTAACAGCAAAGCAAATATCCGGGTGCGTAAAAGTGAGATATTGAAGAGCACCCATAATTTGACAAAAGCGGGTAGCATCAGAAAACAATGGATCGGGTAGAATGGTAGCTTTGGATGTAAAGATAGGAGTATCAACAGGTTTGCAAGATAACATACTAGCCCGAGTGAGGATGTCAAGTATATGTTTATGCTGGCAAAGCATAAGACCCATACTAGTAGACTGAACCTCAATACTCAAAAAATAATGAACAAAACCCAAGTCGCAAAGCTTAAATTCTGAGCTCAGTTGCTGAATGAGGCGTTGGAGTAGAAGAGAGTTACTACCCGTAAGCAGAATATCATCAACGTAGACTAGAAGATAACAAATATCAGCACCAACAGAGAAGATAAACAATGAGGTATCCACCTTAGAGGCACACAAACCAATAGATAACAGGAAAACATTCAGACGAGTGTACCAAGCCCGCAGAGCCTGTTTTAAACCATATAGAGATTTATGCAATCAGCACACATGAGAGGGGAGAGCGGAATCAACAAAACCTAGAGGTTGTTTCATGTAGACCTCCTCATCAAGAACACCATTGAGGAAGGCATTATGGATGTCAAGCTGATGAATTTTCCAACCACACGAAACTGCAATGGAGAAGACTAATCTGATGGTAGCCTGTTTGATGACAGGACTAAAGGTTTCAGAGTAATCAATACTTTCTTGCTAAGTGAAACCTCTAGTAACCAGATGCGCCTTATACCTCTCGATGCTACCATCAGATCTGTGTTTAATCTTGTACACCCACCGACTACCAACAACATTCATGGAGGGGTGAAACGACACTAAGGTATAAGTTCTATTTACGCGTAAGGCCTGAATTTCCTCACGCATAGCACTATGCCACGCCTCATATCTGTTAGCATCATTAAAAACAAGTGGCTTATGAGAGGGAGGAGAAACTACCCGGCTGAAGGAGACAGTAGAGGCTGCGGCAGTGGCGGTAGACAGCGCTGTCTTGGACGAAGGACCATGGGATGGTGACGAGCAGATGGGCATGGAGAAGTGTGGCCTGTACCTAGAAGGTGTTGAAGAGGATATGAGAAGAGGTCTATACAGAGCTGCAGACCAGCTGGAGAAGCAGTGGAGGGATTGGTCGGCACTGCAGACACTGGTGAGGCTGTGGCAGATCTGGGATGATCTGTTGCAGAACCGGGCTGCTCTGCTACAGCAAACCTGAGAACATGCACATCCGGTGATGGAGAACCTGTTCCTGCACAATGATCATTCAAAAGACAAGCATATGGTGACAGTATGACAGTGTGGGATGAGGATAAAGGGGTGGCAGAAGTAATGGGTAAAGGGGTAGGCTGGTGGGGTGCGATAAAGGGCTAAATTGGGTTGTGGTTGGGGCTGGTTTGGTAAGTTGGAGGCTAAAAATATGGAGGAGGGTTCAAGGATGGAAGAAAGGTAGGTGGGGTGGGAGGTACCGGTGAGGATGTTACCTGTTCAGACTTCGCAAAAGGAAAGACATCTTCATGAAAACGAACATGATGAGAGATATAAATATGATGAGATTCTAAATCAAGACAATGATAACCAAGATGGGATGAGCTATAGCCTAAAAACACACAAGGAGAACACCGAAAATCTAATTTATGAGCATGATATGGACGCAAAAAAGGGAAACAAAGAGTAGGCATGCGATTATTAAGGTATACTAATGATTCAAAAGCATAGTTCAAAAATCACAATGGGGCACTACACTAGCCTAAAAGGGTTAGGCCAGTTTTGACAATATGTTGATGACGGTGTTCAACAGTGCCATTTTGTTCATGAGTATGAGGACAAATTAACCGATGATGAATACCAATGGTCTAAAAAAATTTATTTAATTTACGATATTCACTACCCCAATCAGTTTGAACAGATTTAATTTTAAGTGAAAACTGACGCTCAACAAGTGTTTGAAAACGTTGAAAAGTGGAAAAGACATCAGATTTCGCAACAAGCGGATAATACCATATATGTTTGGTATGCGCATCGACAAAAATCACAAAATAGCGGAAGCCATCAGAAGAAAACATAGGAGCAGGACCCCAAACATCACTAAAAATTAAATCAAGTGGGACAGAAGTTTTGTGACCCGTAGGTCGCAATGACAAACGGGACGACTTGTCTAAAGGACAAGCTTGACACTGGGTAAGAGAACATCTAGAAGTACATACGATTTTATTGCCGGAAACTAACAAATTTAAAATGTGAGAGGTTGGATGACCCAAACGACGATGCCACAGGTCGGCAGTCGCGGAGATGCAAGGAGACCAAAAAGCTTGAGGAACTGACGTGTCAGAAGACTCGGAGAGGACATAAAGACCATCATGACTCTGACCGGAAAGGAGAACTTCCTTGGCGACGAGATCCTTCACATAAAACATAGAAGCGTAAAATTCAAAATAAACATGATTATCACGACATAATTTTTGAATAGATAACAACAGTTTGGTAATGTGAGGCACATGGAGAACATTAGATAATGTAAACATGCGTTTTGGGGAATGTAATGTAGTATGTCCAATATGGGATATGTCAAGGCCCTTACCGTCACCAACATGCAAATAATCATTACCAAGATAGGGTGCAGAATCGGTTAGAGATCCAAGATCAGGTGTGACGTGTTGATTTGCGCTGTTTGTCGGGGAACCAAGTTGCAGTAGAAACATTCCCAACAACAAGGTGAGGAGAGGGCTCCTGAGTGCTGCTGCGAAGCTGGGAACAATGGGGAGCTATTTGACCGAAACTGGAGCACAATTGGCAGCGTACATGCTGCTGTCCAGACCACTGCCCAACGCCAGAGTTGTGCCTGGTCTGCTGCTAGTGGTTTGGCCGCCAATCTGCAGCAGATTGGCCCCTGTTCTAGGGAGTGTAACGGTTGCTGTTGGGACTCCAATTACCTCTAGAGCAACCCCTGTTGTGGTTGAAGTTGGGGTTATGATGAGACATAACATGGTGAGCAGAAAACTGTGGTGTTGGCAGTAGTGGTGGCTGTTGCGGCAGAGAAGAAGAAGACAGCAGAGAGGGAGCGGCAGCCATGGAATGGAAGGAATTCTTGTGCAGAAATTCATGGGTAAGAAGGTGGCTGTGAAGGTCAGCATATGACAGCGGCTCTGCCTTGGTTATGAGACTCGTTACCAAGTCTTTGAACTCGCCACGAAGGCCACAAAACACATATAGATTAAAGTCTTCAAGAGACATTGGGTGACCAGCAGCAGCCAATTCATCAAATAATGATTTTGCTTGCTGCATATATATACTAACCGATGATTCACCTTCACGAAGGTCTTGAAAGGAGCCATGTAGTTGCATGATGCGAGAATTAGACGGAGAGGCAAGCACTTTCTCTAGAGTGCAAAAACATAATGCGAGGTAGAACAATCTACCACGAGATGCAACACATCCACGGAGAGAGAGGAGAGTAAAGCACTCAAAATAAGTTGATCTTGTTACTTCCAACGAAGAAAAGAAGGGCTGATGGTAGATGAAGAACCAGCAAAACTGTAAAAAATATGAGATGGAGGACACGACACTGAGCCGTCAACGAAGTGAAAAACACCTTGACCAAGAAGATATGACTTCATCCACATTCGACAATAGAGATAATTTGTGTTCGTAAGTTTCAACAAAACAACTTGGTGGGTGTTTGATAAAGGAACGATAGCTAGAGTGTGTGTTCCCATGAGAGGCAAAGGAACAGTAGAGACTTGTGAAGAAGAATCAGAGACATGCTCTGCAATGGAGGCTGCTGTTGGGGAGAAAAGATACCATCGGCAACAGCTTAGGGATGGCTAGTCGGCGGTGCTGCACCACTGGTGGAGAGAGAGAAGTTGGCGGCAGTTGTAGAATCCATGAAGGAAAAATAGAGAGAGGGTCGGCTGCAAAGGGAGGGAGGGAGAAAGGAGTTCTGACAGCAGAAGGCTCTGATACCAAGTTGAGAATAATTAGGAGACTTAACCTAATGGTTAGCCTGTAATAGTCCGACTGTACGACTCGATCAATGTTAAAAGATTCCAACATATCCTCTTTATTTGAGGGTAATTTTTTTTTTCTCCAAAAATCGGCAGAGTTTCGTTTGCATTTAGAACATCCCAGGTTATCGACTACTATCAGTTTACTCAATCAACCCATCATCACAAGGTCCCTTAATTCCGGACTTTATATCAAACCTCATAATTCCACACCTCATACAATCCACACAATATATACATATATATATATCTTACAAGTAAGTTCAATATGAACATAGTCCAACACATCATATCATAAAATTTAAAGGAAAAGGAATACTAACATGCAAAGAAAGTATTTACAAAATAAAAAGTGTTATTAAATATTTCAAAATGGTTAATTACAAGATAACTAAAAATACTGCATGCTAAGCTGAACCCTTATAAATACATCAAGGTTTGCACAAAAGTATACTACATAAACACGCTAATTCCCTTTTGTTTTAAGTTAAATATTTACATAAGCTTCACAAAGTAGACTCCTAAACTAATGATCTTCCTGAATATTTGATGGACCTGTTACATAAATAAACATACCATTATATTGATAAAGAATATATGTATACTCATGTAATGAATACGAATGAAGTATTAACTTTCTATCAAATCCATGAGAATTCTAACAAAGAACTTATATTTTGCTTGTAAATCTTTTAAACCCAATTAACACTCATTTGTATATTCTTAATTGAATAATCTTATTTACTTGCATAAACTGGGTGACCTTGTAAGGTTTAATCCTGTAATTCATTTCCCGGCAATCCTATCACGGATGCCATTAGCTGGAGCTAATCCTATCACGGATGCCATTAGCCGGAGCTAATCATCTGAATCATATCCCGGCAATCCTATCATGGATGCCATTAGCTGGAGCTAATCATGTGAATCATTTCCCGGCAATCCTATCACGGATGCCATTAGCCGAAGCTAATCTTGTAAATACACTAGGCTTTATTTACATTGAACATGATATTTATTATAATTGCATTCACCAGAAGGATTCTAAATTGTATAAGTGTAAATAGGAGGGAAAGTCACGCACCTGCTTCGCCTGTCTCGCGACCTCCCCTAACAGAAGATCCAATCCTGGTTGCTCATAATAACATACATACATATATCATGTATATTTTCAGAGTTAATATCTCAATATACAAGTGTTCGTATGACTCAATTCTTATATATTCTTATTTATAGTATTCACATGAAAGTCTACTGTTACTGTCTAACTTTGAACTGTTACTGTCCAATTTCCAACTGTTACTGTCTAACTTTGAACTGTTACTGTCCAATTTCCAACTGTTACTGTCCAACTTTGAACTGTTACTGTTTGACTTTGAACTGTTACTGTTTGACTTTTCCAACCGTTACTGTCTGACTTTTCCAACTGTTACTGTTTGACTTTGAACTGTTACTGTTTGACTTGGAACTGTTACTGTCCAATTTCCAACTGTTACTGTCTGAACACTCATCAGATTTTTAACTATATCTAAAGTTCTAAAACTCCATTTTAACTGAGATTGATTTCGTTGGAAAGCTAAGACATGAGGCTACTAGTTCTCTGAGGGAGGAGAACCCAGTTTTGCCTTCAAGATAGTCAAAATTGTTCATTTACTAATTAGTCCTACTGCCCTACATAATCAGTCACGACTCAGTCCCAGTTGGTAACCCATAACTGGAGTTCTACATTTCCAAATTGAGCAAGACCAGTTTCCTTGGTTAGCTAACATTCAAATCTATAATTTCTATGGGGAACCCGATCCTAATCCCCTCATCCTCCTACCCAAAATCTCATCGAAAGTTAGGAGACAAGTCTGTCCAGATTCGTCTCCCCCTCCCCTTCACACAATACTTTCATAAACTACATACCACACACATGAATTAACTTAATCTCAACAATAAGTACTTTTTCCCCAATTTATATCTAAGAACCCTAACCTATGATTCAATATCAAGGCATCAATTCTTTATCGAATTTAAAAATGAATTTTTTTAAGATCATGTTTAGAATACCTTACCCGGTACAAATTAAGATTTTGATCTTCAACCAGTTGAAGATTTTCAACTCCCTTCTTTCTTTTCTTCTTGTTCAATTTCCCTCCTGTCTTTTCTTCTTGTTCAATTTCTTGGTAATCCTTTGCTCTCAAGTGTTTATCCTATCTTTAAGCTCTTAATCTTGGATGGGTTCTTGAAATTTTAGTGTTTCTCTCTTGATTTCTCGAGAATGGGTATAAAACTCCCTATTTTCTCTCCTTATGGTTCCTACAGATTTTTTTTTTTGGTGAGGAGAGAGTATTTATACTCTATATTTTCCCTTATTTGCATTTAGACCCCCCTTTTTCTTTAAGTGTACTATTCTCTTCAATTAAATCCAACCCTCAACAGTACCGGGTTTATTATAATGTCTCAAATTATTTCGCCCGAAAATTTATATTCAAAAATTTCTGAATTTCTGTTTTTAATTAATCATATGCATGAATTTCTTCACTTTTATTTATTTATTATTTTTCTCGGGGTTTACATTCTCCCCTCCTAATAGAATTTCATCCTCGAAATTTAAGTGATGTACCTGAGTTTATAAACAAGTCGGGGAATTTTTGTATCATTTCTGATTCTCTCTCCAATGTTTCTTCCTCGATTTGTGAGCTTCGCCATAAGACTCTGATGATGAGAACTTTCTTATTACGAAGTTCTTTCTCGCCCCAATCGAGTATCTTTATTGGTCTTACCTCAAGTGTTAAGTCTTCTTTTATCTCCACTGGCACTTGAGGTAACACTCTTGAAGGGTCTACATCAGCTTTTCGCAGCAAAGAAACATGGAATACATTGTGAACCTTGGCCAACTGTGAGGGCAAGTTTATTTCATAAGCTACAAGTCCGATACGTTTTCAGATTTCGAATGGTCCAATGAACCTCGGAGCTAACTTCCCCTTCATGCCGAATCTCAGCATGTGCTTCCATGGAGCTACCTTCAGAAATACTTTATCTCCAGGACAAAATTCAAGTGATCTTCTTCGAATATCTGCATACTTCTTCTGTCTATCTTGAGCCACTTTCATTCGATCCTTAATGATCCTCACTTTTTCAGTAGTGATTTGTATTAATTCTGCCCCATACAACTTTCTGTCCCCAACTTCTTCCCAACATAAGGGTGTCCTACACTTTCTGCCATAAAGAGCTTCAAATGGGGCCATTCCAATTGTTGTCTGATAACTGTTTTTATACGTGAATTCTACTAGTGACAGGTGCTCCTCCCAGTTTCCACCAAATTCCAAAGCACATGCCCTAAGTAAATCTTCTAAGATCTTAATAACTCTCTTAGATTGACCATCAGTCTGCGGATGAAAGGCAGTACTGATACTCAAATTTGTCCCCAAGGCATATTGTATGCTCGGCCAGAGACGTGAAGTAAATCTTGGGTCTCGGTCTGAAACAATTGATATTGGGACTCCATGAAGCCTTACAACTTTGTTCACATAAATCTTAGCCAACTTGTCAATTGGATCTGTCATCTTTACTGGTAGGAAAAGGGCAGACTTAGTTAGTCGATCCACAATGACCCAGATTGCATCATTTCCCCTCTTTCCTCTAGGTAGTCCCAACACAAAGTCCATTGTGATCATCTCCCACTTCCACTCAGGGATTGGTAATGGTTGTAAAAGCCCTGTTGGTTTTCGGTGTTCTACTTTTACTTGTTGGCAAATACTACACTTTGCCACGTAACCAGCCACTTCTTTTCTCATATTTGGCCACCAGTAGTACTGCTTCATATCCTGGTACATCTTAGTACTACTTGGATGTACAGTGAACTTAGACTCGTGAGCTTCTCGTAGTAACTTTTGTTTAAGGGCTTTGTTGTCAGGCACATACATACGTCGCCCCAACATCACTATTCCATCATCACCCATTCGAAAAAGAGTTTCACCCCCCGATTCCAGTTTGATTCTCACTTTTGACACCTCATCATCATGTTGTTGTGCCTCTAATATTTGCTCTCGATATCCTGACTTCACCCTTAGTTGAGCCATTAAGGTTCCTTCCAGACTCACACCTAATATTGCCCCCAATCTCTTTAGCTCAATCATGGTTTCCTCATTCCAAGTTGTTGGTCCACTCCTAATCACTTTGTCTTTACGGCTGAGAGCATCCGCGACGACATTCGCTTTTCCTGGATGATAATTTATAATACAGTCGTAGTCTTTAATTAATTCTACCCATCTCCGTTGTCGCATATTCAACTCCTTCTACGACATCAGATATTTAAGGCTTTTATGATCCGTGAAAATTTAGACCTAGGATCCGTATAGGTAGTGCCTCCATACTCGTAAAGCAAAAACTACTGCCGCCAATTCTAAGTCGTGAACTGGATAGTTGACTTCATGAGTCTTCAGTTGTCTCGATGCATAGGCAACTACTTTTCCATGCTGCATTAGAACACAACCCAGTCCTTTTCTTGAAGCATCACTGTAGACTACAAGGCCTTCTGTTCCGGATGGAAGGATTAGTACGGGGGCAGTAGTAAGCCTTCTCTTCAATTCTTGAAAGCTCTCCTCGCACTCCTTTGACCACTCACATCTTATGTTCTTCCTGGTGAGTCGTGTTAATGGAGTTGCTATCGTTGAAAACCCTTCAATAAATCTTCTATAATACCCTGCCAATCCCAGAAAACTACGAATTTCAGTTACCGTAGTCTGAGGGTCCACAAAAATGCCTTTTGAAGACACTACATGCCCCAAAAAGGTAACTTTTTTTAACCAGAAGTCACATTTATCCAACTTGGCATACAACTGGCGGCTCCTCAGAGTCTGTAGTGTCTGTCTCAGGTGTTGTTCATGCTCCTCATAGGATTTGGAGTAAACCAAGATGTCATCGATGAATACGACAACAAACTTATCAAGGTATGGTTGGAATACTCGGTTCATTAAATCTATAAAAAGTGCTGGAGCATTAGTTAATCCAAAGGGTAGCACTAAGAACTCAAAGTGTCCGTAGCGAGTTCTGAAGGCAGTTTTCGGCACATCTTGCCCCTTGATTCGCATTTGGTAGTATCCTGATCTTAAATCAATCTTTGAGAATACTTTGGCACCCTTCAACTGATCGAACAAATCATCTATCCGTGGAAGTAGATATCTGTTCTTTACCGTCACTTTATTCAGCTGACGGTAATCTATGCAAAGCCTCAATGTTCCATCCTTCTTTTTCACAAATAATACAGGTGCCCCCCAAGGTGAGTTGCTTGGTCGTATGAACCCTTTGTCTAAAAGCTCCTGCAATTGAATTTTCAACTCATCTAATTCTTTTGGGGCCATTCTATATGGTGGTTGGGCTATAGGAGACACCCCAGGCAATGTATCTATGGTGACTTCAACTTCTCTTTCTAGGGGTAGTCCTGACAATTCTTCCGGAAATATGTCAGGAAATTCCCTCATAATTGGAATTCAGATAATCCTATTTTACCCTTTTTTGAATTTATCATATAGGCAAGGTATGTTGTACAACCTTTCTTTAGCAGTTTTCTTGCATCCATAACCAAGATTATATTTGCAAAGTTGGAAATTCTCTCCCCCTTAAAGACCATTGTTTCACCCTTAGCCCCTTAGAAGGTTATTGTTTTTGTAAAGCAGTCTAGACGAGCCTTATTTTTGCCCAACCAATTCATACCTAGAATTATATCAAAATCACTTAATTCTAGGGATATTAAATCTGCTTCTAGTTCACACCCATTAATGTTAATTCTCACCCCTTCGAATATAACATTTGTTTCCACAGTTTCACCCAAAGGTGTCCTAATAATAAATCCTTTTTCTATCCTTTTTGTTTCCTTACTCAATTTGGTTATATTTTTATTTGCTATAAAGGAGTGAGTGGCACCAGAATCAAACAAAACATGCATTTGATAGTCATTCATTTGCAGCATACCTGCCACCACATCTGATGCTGCTCTGACGTCCTCCTGGGTCATATGGAAAACCCTTCCTTGATCCCTTTCATTTGCACTCTGGGTCGTCCCCTATTTGAGTTAGCTCCTGATTGAGTCGACCTTCCCGGTCTATTTACTGTGATGGACTGCTGATGACTCTGACTTTGCTGCCTATGTCTCTTAGGTTGTTCAATGTTTAACTAGGGGCATTCCCTTTTAAAGTGACCCTTCTCACCACAGTGATGACATCCTCTTTCCAAGTACTGACAGGTTTTCCACTTATGACCTTCTCCTCGACATATATAGCATCGTCCAGGAGAAATCATACAACTCCCGGGGTGTCTTTGCTCACACTGAGCACATCGAGGATAGCCAATTTCCTTATGATCATTATGCCCCCTTGCAGCTATAGCCCTGGAGCGGGTCTGACCACTTCCTGACCTCCCACCGATATCCTGTCGGAAGCTAGTTGACGTCCCCCCTTTCTTTTTGAATTGAAGGAACTGTTCGCCTCTACCTTTCTTTGGAAGTAGTGGTCTGCCTAAAAATTCCATATCCTTTCATTTTCCTGCACCCCCATGACTCTATTGGCCTTCTTCCATACAAGCCTCTAAGGCCTGTGCTGCTTCAATCAGTTCCCTTACTGTCTTGAATTGCAAAGCAATCAACCCCTGCTTCAATTCTTATCTGAAGCCATCCCTTAACTTTTCTATCATGTGTTGTTCTGATGGGACATAATGTGGTGTGAATAGTGAGAGGTCATGAAATCGTCTCTCATACTCGAGTACTGACATTCCCTCCTGTCTCAAAGCTAGGAATTCTTGTTCCTTCATCTTCCGATGATATTTGGAGTAATATTGATTCTCAAACTCTATCTTGAAGTCATCCCAGGATAGGGTTTCTGTAGCCCTCCTCAACTGAACTGTCTCCCACCAAGTCATAGCACCGTCTGATAGTAATTGAGTAGCACAATCTACCCGCAGATTATGTGGTATCTTAATTTGAATCATGGTTTTCTCCACCTTTCTAATCCACCTTCCCGCCACTTCAGCATTTTGTTCACCTGAGTAGGGTTCACAACCCATTTCTCTCATACTTTTCACCAAACAAACTAGTTGTACCACGTCATTAGTAGTTATAGCTGCTTCTGAAACGGTTGGTATGATAGGTGCAGGTGGGGGTGCTGGCATAGGAGTGGCAGCATTAGCCATACCTTCCATTACTGCTTTGACTAGCTGGGCCAAAAGCATCGGATCAACATAAGAAACAGATGGCCCTGCAGGTGTAGTCTGAGGGGGCTCCTCTACTCGTTCCCGCGGGGCTGACATGGTTGGCCGAACATCCCTAGTTTGCCTTGGTGCCTGTCTAATTTGATGCCCCGACGATTCATCATGCCCTGCTTGAGTCGATACTACCGGTGCATGTGAAGCAGTATCTTCCAAAGGGCTCTCTTCTTGCCCCTCGGAAAAGTCTATATTTCTATTCCCCCTCCCTGTAGAGGATAGATTTGTTCTAATCTCTTCACGGGTACGTACCATCCTGCAATAAATTAATGAACATCAACAACCTTTTTTGATTTCTTCCCAGAACCTATACTAGGGCTCTGATACCAACTGTAATGGTCCGACTGTACGACTCGATCAATGTTAAAAGATTCCAACATATCCTCTTTATTTGAGGGTAATTTTTTTCTTCCAAAAATCGGTAGAGTTTCGTTTGCATTTAGGACATCCCAGGTTATCGACTACTATCAGTTTGCTCAATCAACCCATCATCACAAGGTCCCTTAATTCCGGACCTTATATCAAACCTCATAATTCCACGCCTCATACAATCCACACAATATATATATATATATATATATATATATATCTTACAAGTAAGTTCAATATGAACATAGTCCAACACATCATATCATAAAATTTAAAGGAAAAGGAATACTAACATGCAAAGAAAGTATTTACAAAATAAAAAGTGTTATTAAATA
>Ga0325403_1003767_pt1 | contig 13938 bp, 7 predicted proteins | sample PopdelMetagenome_19_FD_205665 | JGI IMG/M metagenome (GOLD analysis project Ga0325403, IMG submission 205665) | Populus deltoides microbial communities from Bellville, Georgia, United States - Xylem-PdKOR-R4 | ecosystem: Host-associated > Plants > Phyllosphere > Stem > Wood/Secondary xylem...
TTTGCAGTTCAAATCATCACAGGACTGCTAGTAAATACTTCAATAACATTTCATGATTGCTTTAATTCAGTGATGGTGGATGCATCCAGCTCATAGGCTCGAAGATTGCCAGACTCCACAGGGCTGATCCCATTTTGCAATCAGACATTGACTGCATTCTCACAGAAATAAATAAATAAATAAATAAACATTGATTGAAATATTTTGCTCGAGTTGCTAAGCTAAAGATGTGTCTGCGAAGATTATACTTCAACCCCAATAAAGAGGCTATCAATTCACCAAGCTACTACCCTGCAAATATTTCAACAATCCTACCATTTATATGAAAGCCATTTTTCTCTAATATCACTGGGGATCTCGGCGAGCCACGGCATCAGACATAGGTATCCACGTCATGCTTCCCACGAAGCAAACCCCGTGGGGCACCCAAGCAAATTATACCAGTCGATAATGCAAAAGCTCGAGCACGTACTATATAATTTATGAGAATTTCGCGATTTTAATCCACATTAAACTTTCCAAATAAAATAAGATCACACACACACACACACACATATCCAACGATTCAATCCATATCATGACATGGTTATTTATAGCCATGTGAGTGGCATTGCAGTTTAGATTTTACAAAGAATTGAAAGTTGATAATTCTCAAGATTTTGAATATCTATTGAGCTGCTTCCAAAGTTTACATCACATGGGCTGCAAAACCTTGCTTTTGGCATCCCCATTAACGCCACAACACGAGGCCAATATGGGAAACCATAAATAGAAACTTGACTCCAGAAATCGGAAGTTGAAGAGGTAATAGCATTACTAATCAACTTACAGAAACGCCATATCAAAGGAAACACCGGAGGCAAGGCATGATTTCCTTTGACCACCGCTACATCCATCTTCAATGAATCCTTGTTTGTCATGCAAACAAACATGAACTTGAATAAGTAATGGCTTTACTAATCAACTTTCAGACATGCCACATTAAAATAATTACCAGAGGCAATGACGGGCATGATTTCCCTTAACCATGGCAACATCCATCCACATCGAATACTTGTTCGTCATACAAATGAACATGGACATAGCATGTCAGGACATATTATGAATGTTGCTACTAGCTAATACCCCAACCTCCATCAGAGGATGCATAAAATCAACAGCAACTTCTAATAATTTGTTGAGTCATGGAATTCTAGAGCAATGTGATGCAATAAAGCATCGCTACATTTATAACGCAAGCACAGAATGCATATTTCCTGAACTATGATTTGTTTCAAGTTAAGAAATGTCGTCGACGCACCACATTATAGGCAATTGGCAAGGAAATGCCACATCAAACAGCTTCATTTATATTGTGTGTTGAACTTTGCACTTGAAGGACTTTCTAAGAAATAACGATCCTTTCAGAAAGGTTCTGTTCTGGTAAGTGAGTTCTTTCACCCATTAAAACAAGACTATTAAGTCATTTAAAAGATTTAATCATCCTGACATTAAATTTCAATGACAACACTATGAAAAATTTCCAATAAAATCACTCTCCCACAACAATCTGCATAATAGTTTCACCTGATTATCAATCAAGGCCACTTACGCTCGAACAACCATAAATGACCACATTAACAAAATCAATTTGTTGGTATTAGATATTTTCTTCAACAGAAGAACACCTGAAATCCAAAATATCTGTGAACACACAAACAACCTCGTATAGATCACTGCATTTATTAAGGAGGAAAGGACTTTCACTTACCCTTGGACCTTGACCACCTGAAATTTGGTAGAATTAACTGATCAAAGTTGACCTTATATTTTAAAATTTCAATCAAAAAAACCCATTTAGAGAGGAGAAAACAAAATTATGAAAAAGACGGCTAGATATGATCAAGCATTAAAAAGTAAATCAAAAACTCACACCCATGGCCAAGTCAGCCAGACATGATCCAGTCAGGAATCAGGTGTAGATATTGCCCCATTGCCTACCAAGCATGGCAGTAAACTTTATGCATCATCATCTTGAGACTTTTAGAAACAAGGAATGCAACCCCTCAATATTGGCCATGAGCCGTTCCGACATAGCATCAGCATATTAGTCAACTCAAAATCCATGTGCTGCTGGAAAATACATGGATGGAATGATCCTTCAGAAAAGTTGTAGAGAATATATACATTCACAACGCAAAAGACAAAAAAATCTTCTTCCCACACATGTTCAGACAATGACAGATTTTTGTACCATGTTTTCTATAATTGAATAACCCACTTAAAATTACCCTGTTCAAGAACAAATAGTCTTAGTTTACTTCTAATAAAACTCTAGTCAATTTCAAGTTCGTTGTTGCCTAAAAAATTGAAAAAGATCAAATATAAACAATTCCTTGAGTGACAGTTCTGGTTCAGAGAACTGGATACAAAAAAAAAAAAAAAAGGAAGAGGAGGTAGGCATTGCAAAATAACCAGAAAAGATATACATGTCGAGCAGCTACACATCTTATCCATGGACTCTACAACGCATTGTCAAAGAAAAGTTACAGTATAATGTTTTGGTGATGGACAAAATCCTAAAATCACCTATTAACAGATGTCAAATTTCTTAACACCATCAAGTGTTCATCATCTGAAATGTGGAGCTCATCACGTAGGCTTGTCAAATTTTCTTCATCTTCCCAACTCAAAGGCCCTGCACTATACAATGCCTCAACAGTAGAACAATAGGCATGTAATTTTGACCTATGCACTTCAACTCCAAATTTCTCATCATAGGATGGGGAATCTTTTATCTCAAATTCTGATCCATTTGATGATTCAGCATCACTATGCAAATACTCTAAATTTTTATCACATAGGTTTGGACAAGGCAGATTGTAACCATAGCTGCCTACAGCACTACAACTACCAACGGAGGACATACAACTATCAGTGTCAACAGATATTGAGGATTCTACAAGACTACCATCATTATTCCTACCTACATCCATTTTAGAGAGCTCAACTTTTCCAACATGAAAGGAAGAGTGCACATAATTCTCACCCAATATTTCATTTGGATAAAAAAGCGTGTCTACCTTTTCAAAAGTAGGAGATGGATAAGCTGAACAAATTTGTTCATGACTACCATTTTTTTCAATCAGTCTCTTCTTTTGAGCAGTAACTGGATATGTTTCAAGATCACTGCCAAATGTTGACCTTCTCTTCAATGTTCTAGAGGAAACCATAGGGCACCTTCGCACTTCAAAATTTTTCTCCACTGGAAAGCAATCATTGTCTGCAGACAGGTGTATCCCTGTATCCGGTAGTCCTTTTCCCATAGGCACAACATAATTCTCCAAACCCTGTAGCAAAATGCCACACATATAAATGATGATTAGGAATTGTAAAACAATAAGAACTCACTAACATAATTACACATAGCATCAATTTGTGACACTTGGAACACAAAATTCATGTAAATTAAGCAGATTAAACTCCAAAAAAGGAGAATATCAAATTCAGTCATATAGCAACTTGATCATGAGCTACAACAATTTAATTACCTCCCAGACGAGGAAAATTGGCAGGCAATTTAAGTGCAGTTCACAATCAAACAATTTTAGTGATCAAAAGGACCTAATCAAGCAAAGCATTGAAGACTTCATGTTTTAGGGTGCATGGAAGGATCAGTGGAGGTAATGAATAAAAAAAAAAAGAAGGAATAATCCAGCTATTAATCCATATAAACAGGGTACTAAGAAAGATGATTAGGGCACAATCTTGACCCAAGCAAATTTTGCTCGAGGCAACTGATCTCTGGTCTCCAATTCAAGAACCATACTTGTGCACTTATCAAGACAAACTCTTAAAATTGTACTGGATAATCAAAAGGAAAGCAAAACATAACAAAGCAAATGCAGATTGAATATTACCTTCCTCATGACAATCCATCTGCCATCTTGCCAGCACTGTCGAACTCTTAAATGAGATTTATGGACAATGAATTCTCCACACAATCCAAGTGACCTAACAAGAAAGCTTTTATCACCCATAACTTCCATTACTATTGCTGTCTTCCAAGCAGAATTGTGGAACACTTCAACAAGATCCCCAGGGACCCAATGATCATCCCCCACCATTGGTGGCGAACAAGGCCTAATTGCCTTCCTAGGCACCCTCTCCACAACTGCCTCTGCATCATTATTCATTGGAAACCAGCCATACTTCACACTGTACGTGTGCCCATTCCCAGATATTATCTCGGCACAAAGCCAAGAACCCGTTGCAACCTCCGTTTTGCTTAATACCTCCACTTTCATACCTGCCTTGAATCTCATGATGGCTAAATTAAAATACCGACAAGATTCTACCAACCTGCCGTATCAAAAATTCAATTCAACAAATCAGTAATTTCACAGAAACAGAAAGATCATACAAATCACGTTATCCACTACAACAAGAGAAAATATTATAAAAAAATTACACAGAAAAGAACCATGAAATTATAACTCTGCATATAAAATCAGCCATCACAGAAGAGGTAATAAAATTAACCGGAAAATAATAGTAAACAAAAAAAATTGCAAAAAAAACCTAAAAAATCTTATAAACGTGTAAGTGATAAGAAGATTGTGAAAAGATAGAATTGATTAATAAACCATCTATTCATTCAAGCTTAGTGACCAAAAAACCCTAAATTAAGATTTGTATTTGAAAATTATCTATCGATAAATTGTTTCTCTTCAAAATCAATTAACAAATAAAACCATATCAAATAACCGAATATCAAATCAATAAGAACACAACAATGATGTATAAAGCACCAAAAATCACTGAATCAAACGCGGATTATATTTTTTTACTAACCTTTTTCGCAGAGTTTGTTTTCTTCTGCTTTCGGATTTCTTTCTTTTTTAAAACAAAAAAAAAATTGAGATTTTGTTTGTTGTTTGTGTTTGAATGGTGAAGCCGAATGACTAGGGTTTTCAGAATTCTTATTTAACTTAAAAGTTATATAATCAGACGGCTATTAAGCGTCACTTGATGACTACGAAAGTGGGATCTAGCGCGGAGATGTGGGGTGTCTGAGTAACCAATGAGGTTGCTACACGTAAATCCTCCTTTTATATAAAACATTTTTTATTTTTACAAAAGGAGCTCCTGTTATAAAAATTCCAAATTGGCCCGTTTCTTTAAATATTTTTTTTTTATCGTATTGTACATTAAGTTCTTGCCGAACTAAAGAGTTGTTTGACAGCGCCATTGAACTAAAGGTTTCTTGTGATTTCGAGGCTTATGAGGCAAGTATTTCGGTAGGATTCAGTTTCCCATCAATTATTATTCCACCACTTTTGGCTACTTTGGTAATTATCAATAACCAATCCACCGACTTTAGCTGAAAGGCCAACTCATGTTTGGCCAATAATCAATTTGCAGTCCAAAACTAATTATATGTGTGCTTTTTTTAAAAAAACAGATTCTTGTTGTTGGACCAAGCTTGGTCAAACAAGAACATCGGTACGGCATCTCTTCTTGGTTGGCTTGTCAGTTAAGACCAAATCAATGGCGACTTTGGTAATGTTTATTATTATGTAGCGAATTTTAAAAAAATTATTTTTTATTTAAAAATTATTAAAATAAATTATTTTTAATAAAATTCATTTTATATCAAAAACAATTAAAAATATTAAAAAAATAATTTCAAATAAAGAAAAATAAAAAAACTTTCAAGAGTTTGGTGCGCGAAAAAAAAAACCACATAATTTTTTGAACAGATTTCTAAATCCAGCCAAGAGTAAAATATCACGATCAAGTAATTAAAAAAGATTCATGCGAGTGCGAGCAAAGAAATGTATATTTGGAAAGAATGGATTTTATTTTATTTGATATTTGATATTGCATTAAAACTGTACTACCGCTGGTACTGCCAGAAATGGCATTTCCTTTCTCCACACGTTTTATTATTTTATATTGTGGATGCATATTTTAAAATTATTTAGTTTTAGAATTATAAATTAAATTCACTCTTATTAGATTTTGATTAAACCATTTTTTTTGATAGATTTAAGATATCAAACGATATAGTTTAAATTTCTAATATTTATTTTAGAATCAAGAGCAATTAAAAATCTAAATTTAATATCCATCTCAAATGTAAAATATATAATATATTCATATACTGATATCGTTTTATAGTGTTTGGAAATATGGATTTTCCTAGTTCAATTCCAATTTATAAATAATTCTCAAATATATTTAATTTATTTTTGCTATGAGCAATTAAAAATTTAAATCCAATATCCATCTGAAATGTAAAAATATATAATATTATTTTAGCAGAAAACTAAAAAAAAATCATGTTTTTATTGTAGACTAAGATACAAAACATTCAGGATTTAAACAATGTAATGATATTTTTACTTTTCTCTACAAAAACCAATACTTTGTTGATGGAGTAATACGTTTTTTTTCATATGACTCATCTGTAATTACTAAATTCATCAAGACTAATTGGTCTTTATGTGTTTTGCTAACACAATAAAATTACTTAATTAATATTGAAAATTAGCATCTAAGGACTTAGTTTTCTTTTCCTTTTTTAAGCGTGGTGAAATAACAAACTCACCATTAGAATACAAAACTATTGAGCTAGCATGTAAAGGTTTTTTTGTATTTTTTACTTGATTTTGTTTTGTTATAATAAAGTTGAAAGACAACCAATTTAAGATTTTAATACAAATAAAATATTATTTTAAAAATTAGTATGTGCTAGTGGGTGGAAGACGTCGTGCCATTGAAGCAGTGTTTGAGGGGTCTTTTAATGGTCTAACAGTGACTTTCAGGGTGTTATTTGAATCATCTCATAGGCCTTTTCATCTTAGACCGAAGCGTGTAGCTAACAGATATTCAATTTAACACCGACAACCTTTTTTTCTTCCTTCTTTTCTTATTTTCCCTCGATTTCTACACTTGCCCAAAAGCAACCCTTCAAATTTGATCATTGTTTTTTTATTACTATTTGTTGAATTGGAATAACTTATAAAATTATTTTTTTTTCAATTTTATCTTTCTTGAATTTTCTTATCTATTATATTTGTCTCTCATTATTTTGATTGTTATTTTTTGGTTTTTTTATCCTTATCTTGATTTATTTTATTTTTCAATTTTATCCCTCGTTATTTTATTTAATTTAATTTTTATATTAGATTTTATCTTTATTCTATTGATTACTATTTTTTATCCTTTTCTTAATTTATTTTATTTTTTAATTCCACCCCTCATTCATAGTTTTGAAACCCGACCCTGTCAAGTGATTGGGTCACGGGTCAGATGGGTTGACCCGGGTTAACCCGAGTCAATCCAAAAAAAACCTATGACGAAACGGTAAAGAGTTTGGGATAAAACGGTAACATTGGGTAATAATCCGAACCGGACTCTCGTGTGAGATCATCATCATCACTAAAAACATCTCCTCTGTGATGTTAGTTTTCTTGACAGTGCTCTTCAAATCACAAATTAGTAGTGATTTTTATTCATAATTCTCTCTAGATCTCTTCTCCAGCGAACCAAATTAAGCAAGTCTCCTCCTCCTCCTCCACTGGTACAATTTTCTCCTTCTTCTTTTGTGTTTAAGGTTTAGGTTCTCTCTTGTGTTTGCATAATTCTTATTAAACAACTGTACAGTACCTAAAAAATTCACTTAAAAGAGAACCACAAGACCCTACAAAATAATGCAAGAATCTTTAGCTGAACCAGAACCAGGAGATGAAGTGGTGAAACTCAAGTTCTTCCTCAGTTATGGCACTCTCTAAGCTTCCTCTCTCCACTATCTTCTTCTTGTTGTACACTTCGTTTTTTACAATATCACAAGGTAATTGACAGAAACCCATTTGTTTATCCACTTTTTCAAGAAACTAAGAACAGCCCTTTTGTGGTTCTCATGTTTTTGTGTCAAATTTGCAGCTTTATCATCGAAAATAGCAGTGGCGCAAATCAAGGCCAAAATGAAAAGAGACCGGGTTTGAGGCGGGTTTGATCGGGTGGCCTGGGTCCCGGATCGACCCGTTGGGTCGACCGGGTTTCACCGGGTCAACTCCCAAGTGGGTTTTTGCCTCCACCCGGACCGGTCCCATGCCCGGGTCTGCCGGGTCCCGGGTCGGCCCGCCGGGCCGGTCCGGGTTTTAAAACTATGTCCTCATTGTTTTATTCATTTAGTTTTTATACCAAATTTGATCTTTATTGTTTTGATTGATATTTGTTTTATTTTTTTAATCTTAGATGATTAGGAATTTTGTTTTGCAATTTTTCCAAGTTTGCCTTCTATGAGGTAACTCGGTCTCATGACTCAGGTCACGTGCTTCAAAGATTAGCATGATTTGAATTTGGTCTTTCTTCAGGTTCTTTCTTTATTTTTATTTTAATTTAACCTTTGGTATAAGGTTATTTGGTCTTCAGTTTTGTGATTTTGCCTTTTTTTCGTTCTATAGAGTAATCATATTTTCATATCCTTAAGGTTAGTCGAGTTAACTCGGGTTGATCTAAACTTTTTATATATAGTTTTTTTATCAATTTTTTTCTGTTTTGCTTTTTATTATTTAGTTTGCTTGAGAGTTGACCTCTATTTTTTATTCAATTTCTTTTGTATGAGTTATCTCGACCTCACAACCGCATCGCGAGTTTAATATATTAACTTAAGTTAGGTTTTTGTCCTTTTTTAAAATTAATGTTTTTCAATTTGTCTTTCAACATTTGATTTGCTTGTATTGAGCATTTGATTTTTTTTCTCTTTGTGAGGTTATCTCATTCTCATTCAATTTTTGTTTTTTTATCAAATGAGATCATTGATACATTTTAATAATATTTAGAGGGTATCTTTTTATAATATTAGTGAGCGTTCATTTTTTTATTAGTCATTATCATTTTATTTTTTTATTTTCATTGGATTTTTTTTATATAATCATGTTGTTAAATTAACCAAGCTTATTGAATCAATTCGAATCAATGATCTGGGTCCTAAATTTTTCCTACTCCTTTAAAAATGTTCGCATTACCTAAACATCTTTTTTTGTGTTAAAACATTGACTAGGCTCGTGGCATAGCGCGGACCACCTAACTAGTAAACAACTAAAAGAACAAGAGTTTTTTTAGGTGGCATCATTATTCATAAAAACAGTGAATTTGCTTCTCACCTTTTTTTATATTGTCCTTTTTTATATTTCATCATTGTACTTTGTTTGTTTATTCCTTTTGTGACCTAATTCAATGAGATAAATTTTTAAATTTGTATTAGAATGACAAAAATAAAAGAAAGAGAACCACGATGTAAAAGACAGAGAAAATTTGTGGTCAATCTCAAAATTTTTAGAATTTTCATATTAGTACAAAAGTTTATTTTGTTTATTTTTCAGTTTCTAAGTTTGAGAGAGGAGGGAGAAACTCATAAAAAATAACAAAAAAGAGAGAAAGTTGTATGTTGACTATAAAAAATAGGGATCTTTGTGTCAATGAATTTTCATTCTCGAGATAAGTTCAATGAATGTGGTATTTTCCTCTAAACATGTAGGAAAAGTAGATTAGGTTCCATTTGATACGATTCTTGTTTTTTAGAGTGATTTTAAGGTATTTTGGGGTTATTAAATGATTGTTTAATGCTTATATGATGTTTCGAAGGTGCTTCCAGGTAAAGACAAGCTCCAAATTAGGTTTTCAAGATAAAAAAACATGAACCCCCATTTTTTGGTCATCATAGGTGACAAAAAAAATGACTAATTACCAATAGGTTGCCAGTTATTATCCACTTTAAGCAAAAATAAAAGGAACACACAAAAATAGATGACATGTTGTACATTTTTAAGGAGATTTTTTTTAAGGCAGAAGCCTGGGCTATCAAGCCCAGGCATGCTTAGGTTGTTGATTAAGACTAGACAAGTGGGCATGACCTATCAACATTTGGCCTTTTTTTGTGTTTTTAATTTTTACCTCTTTTCATTAATTTTTTATATTAAAGTATTGATTTATTCCATCTGTCTTATTTTTTAAACCTTGTTTTTAAAATAGGTATTGATATTTTTATATTTTCTTTAGTTCCATGAAACTTCAAAGAGACTAATTTGATCTGTATTGAATTTTTTTCCTCTTATATTTATATGAATTAGTTGAGTTTATATTATATATATATATATATATATAAGGAAATGTTTTGTTATTAGCAACAACATTTTGTTGTTAAGATAAAATGAATGCAAATATTTAAAATAAAAAGAATAATTAGTGTAAAGTATTTGTATGTGCATCTATCTTTTATGTTTACTATGAAGATTCACTTTCCACTTTAATATTTAATTAGTGTTCAAAATTCTCTTTTAATTTATCAGTTCATATATTTCTTAATTTATTTTAGAAAGCATAAACAATTTTTCCCATCTCAATTAAAAAAATATATGATACATGAAAACATATCCATAATGTGATTATTCTTTTTACATTAAAAATTGGTTTGAAATCTTACCCGTTGTGTAAACAACATATTTGCATCTTTAAATTAAAAAAGAAATCATGATATTTTAAAATGCATCCATAACAATAAACATGTTCTTTTATTATGTTTAAAATTAATTTTGAATTCTACCCACGACATAGCACTAGTAATAAGACTAATATTCATATACTAAATTTTATTTTGTTTTTTTTTATATATATTTGGAGATATGGATTTTCTTAATTCAATTCCAATCAAATAATTCTAAAAAAGTTTGATTGGGTTGAATGGTAAGGCTAGACGAGCAGGTGTAATGTAAAATAAATTTAATTGAAAATAGGTTTGAAAACATTTTGTCTTTAATGGGATAAAATCTAAGTTAAGCATATTTTACAAGATATTACAGGGTTATGAATAAGTGATGGAAAAGCAGAGACTAATTTTGTGTTGACAAACTGGACTTCATCTATGAACAATCTGTACATGCATGTGTCAAGTGATCTTACATGGATTCCAGCCGCGTTTGTTTCTTCATTTCCGCTTTCCAAGCTTACTGAATCCTTCTCAAATGATAGATGCAAGGGCTCAACAATTAAATTTGGATTTTAACTTAATTTTATATATAATTTTATGTTATTAAGTGTAACTTTCAACTTGACTATTTAATCAGGCTAAAAATTTATTAGATGTTTTCAGTCGTATTGTTCTACATGAGGTTGAAGCTTCAGGTTAATTAAAGTTTGAGAAGACATCACAATATAGTTCAAAAGATTCTATATGGATTTTGTTATTTTTTTCCTTTTGATTTGTAAACTTTCTATTTAAAAATGATTCTTTTTCTAATGATAAAAGGATATTTAACAACTTAGTTTAAGGAGTTAAAGTCAGTTTTGGGTTATTTTTTTATTGCATAGTTTTATGTTAACAAACACAATTTTTTAAACAATATTGAACTAAAATTTTACTAGAAGTTTCTGAATGTCTTGTATTATATTGGATTAAAATTTCAAATTAATCAGACATCAAGAAGTCCTTATAATAAAGTTCAGAAGTTACTTTACGAGATTTGTATTGTTTTCCTAGTTGATTTATGATTTTTTTCCTATTTTATTTAGAACTCTTTTATTATTTTTCAGAATTAATTAGGACATTTTTATACCTAGTATAAATAGAGTTATTTAGTTTGTACTAAGGTTTTTGCTTTTCAGTTATGATGTTTTGAATAAACTTGTGTTTTGTGTGATGCAATATTTTATCTTTGTTATGACAAAGAACAAATTTGACTTAATGTATAACTGATATTATGGTGCCTTCCTTATATTTCTTGTTCGCGAATTGGCATTTGTTTGGTGGACGTTCATTGTAATAATGCTGATGCTTTGATTTAGGTAATCTCTGTTCCAAACCTAATTCTTTGGCTTTACGAGACTTGTTTTTCTTGCACGTGGGTTACATGATTACATGATCATAAGGTTCACATCACCTTCTATTAATGATTGGGATAGCTTCTTTACTTGATTGTTATTTTCTATTAGAATCACCTGGGTCATGAGTTGTTTCAAGAAATAAAAATGACAATAGTTTGGATAAAGAAGTCAAGTTTTCATCTTTGTTCCTGCAACTAAATATGTTTTTGTCTTTTTTATGTATTTGTTCTTTCTATCTTGGAACACTAACTAAACATAATATAAAAACCTAGTTAGGTTAAATGGGTTTCGCAAGATCAAATTCTTGGTCGATTCAATTAGCAATCCAGTCAGAGTTAGTTCTAGGTCTTCAATTTTTAGGGTCAATTTACTAGGTGGAGACAATTTTTATATATAAATGCAATATTTAAATTTTTACAAGCATATAAATATAATCCTTTTCTTTTTAATTACCATTAGATAGGTGATTTGTGCTACACCGTGGGTCGACCTAATTTTTTCAACGTAAAAAACAATGCCAAGGTGACATTCCTAAAATAGCAAAAGAATTCGAGACTTAAGTCATTGGCTTGATTGTGTTTAATAAGCCTGGCTAATTTAAATAGGACAAATAAAAAAATGCAATGACAATAAATAAACTGACAACAAAAAAAGGTAAAAAATACCCGGCATAAGCCCATCCGAGTTAACTTGTCAAATCCATGACTTATTCGTGATACCAAGATAACCATGTCAAAAGCAAAATGAATAAAATTATGAAGCATAATTACCAAATAACTCAACGTCGAAGAGTGAAACTAGAAAAAAAATACTTAATTAGAAAAAAGCAACAAAAAAAAGACTTAAGTCAAACCGGGTTATCATGCGAACCTCACGACCATGTGCATAAAATTAAGATAATATTATAGAAAAAAGCAAAAAAAATACCAAGATCAATTCTCAATCAATCAAACAATAAAAAAAAAATTGAAATAGAAATAAACTTTTAAAAAATCAAATGTTGAAGGATCGTATTTAATAAAAAAAATAAATTAAATGAGAATGTGATAATCCTATGAAAAGAAAAATAGAAAAAAATTTGAACGTAAATACTTATTCATAACCGTATGTGATCAAGTTATGGAACGCGATTGGAATAAAGAAATCTTAGCTTTCCTATCCTGGACTTGTCTACGATTAACCAGAACAATATTAACCAGAACAATAAAATGATAATCTATGCAAGTTTAGAGCTCTAGGGAAACATCAGTACAATCAATCATCTCTGGCAAGTAGGTCTAATGTCTGAAAACACTCTAACGATGTATAATGTTGCGCCATCCAGTCCCAATATTAAATTCATGGGGAGTTTGGACTTCCTTTTCGGAAGGATTACAAAGACAAAAAGTTCTTCAACCACAGTGAAAAATATCAATGAAATATTGAACATAGTAAACTAGGGTATTCTTATGTCTACCGAGGCTAAACACTTGAAAAAGTTGAAATTTGCAGACCTTTTATGGTTCTACATGCATGTTAGTTGTCAATTGTTGACCTATATTCTTGATGGTTAGGGTGGATTTGTGACGAGATTGTTCTTGGTAAAAGGTCTCATGAAATTGAACATACATCACACAAGATCATTGGCATTGCCCTGTTCTGTTTTGCAACAACAGAGGTGTTTGGTGGCTTGGTCAGACCTGGCAAAGATAGCAAGCATCGTCTTTTCTTCAACTGGTTCCACTTCTTCGTGGGTTATTCGACAATTTTCCTAAGCATAATTAACATATATAAAGGATTTGGCATATTGCACGCTACCAAGTCTTGGTGGTATGCTTATAATGCTGTAGTCTTGGGGTGCATTGCTTTGGGATTGAAAGCTTACACTCGGATGAAGGGTTGGAAGTCAAATATCTTAGATAAGAACAAGTGCACTAGCATTGCAATAGAGAAGGTTATATTCGATGGATATCAGGAAATTTAGATTCGATGGACATCATTTTCCTTTCTTAAAAGAATTCCAAAAACCAATAACATAGGAGGTTTAGATGACAAAATCTTGATTTAACTAGAAACTTATTTTTTGAT
>Ga0325403_1003772_pt1 | contig 13930 bp, 13 predicted proteins | sample PopdelMetagenome_19_FD_205665 | JGI IMG/M metagenome (GOLD analysis project Ga0325403, IMG submission 205665) | Populus deltoides microbial communities from Bellville, Georgia, United States - Xylem-PdKOR-R4 | ecosystem: Host-associated > Plants > Phyllosphere > Stem > Wood/Secondary xylem...
TTTTCAAAAATTGTGCTGATAATGAGATAGATATTGTCCAATTTGTAGAAAAGTTAAACCGCCCGTTCTTTCATATTATATTTATTTTAAATAGAGATATTTACAGCATTATAGCAGCTTAATTACTACTATACATGGGATATTATAGATATACAAATTAATTAGAATAAAATCGAATCATAAAGATATACTCACATTATTATGAAGAGAGGATTATGCCAAAAAGAATTACGTACGGAGATACAATCACTACATCAATGAACAAAGGACTATGGCAAAGAAAATCATGGAATATTATAACATCATTAATATATCCTTCATATCAATTTCAACGTGATTTAATTTTTTTACTAAAACATTTTTAATAATTCCTAAATATTTTTTGACATTAAAAAAATGATCCATCTCCATAATAGCACGTGCCAAAGTTCCAGTGCAATACAACCATGGGCGAACTGAATCTTGGCCGTCCATTGTACTGATGATTGAAGTGACATAAACACTGTGTTTTACGTCACGATGATGTCATTTATTCGTCAATGATGTAAGCTACTTCTCCACTGGTTCTTGTATTAAAATTATTAAATCGAAATAGGAGTAAATGGAAGGATGAACAAGGAAAACGAAGATGTTAAGTGCTCCACTGTTCTCCTTTTCCATATTAATTTGCTTCTCAGTGCTTTGCAAACAATAGGCTCTTTTTTTTTTCCAAAGATTGGGAAGCATTTGATTTTTAATTTCCTAGTTGGTGCTTAATAGGGGGGAAAAATCCGATAAAATCTTAGTCTTCCATTTGATAGATTAAAACAGCACGATCCATAATGTTTCATGCAATAATAAAAAAAAGTTCAAGCTGTGTATAAAAACAATTTATATTCTTTATTAGTGAACTTAACAAAAATGGTGGAAACTTTAATTCCATAGTCATAGCATCTGGAGTTCTTAATTTTACATGAATGATTGCTATTGTAATCATTTTTCAATTGAGTCTCGGAGATGGATAATCACCTCTACAGTTTACACTGCTCGTGATAATTCAACTTTATTTCATACCTTTTAATTTTCTTTTTAAAATAACATGCCAAGCTGTTAAACGCGTTAAAACACTATTTTATTATATAATTTGATGTCCTGCTTCCTGGTTATTGAAAATCTTGTGCATCCAACTTGCATCGAAGACGTTTTTTCTTCAACTAAAGCTGCCCAGAGTAACTTTATCCAGCTTCGAGAAGTGAGCAAACCCAACGTGTCGAACATGCCATGGTATTAAATAAATTAATCGAGGCCAACCAAGGCTTTAAACTTGTCAGTATATTCGGAATTATATCCTTAGTTTTTTACATAATATAGAGCACGTTATCTATGAAAGCTCTTCATGAATTAAATTCATTTAAAATGCATTAATTATTTTCTCTCAATGACGTCGAACCTTTCCTCCACAAAAAAAACTTGGTTAGCCACAATTTCTCAGAAATTCCTGGAAACGCGTGTACAAATTGCATAAACCCCGTACGCGGGCGCGCAAGTGGGAATGGCAAGACACCAGCCCGCGGGCTAGTTTAAAAGGGATCAATCATTTGATACTCGACGGCCTCATTTACGGCTCAATGTCCCATTAGAAATCCAAAAGGAGCAATGTGTTTTTTCACTGTCTAGCAATTGGTGGACAAAGAGCGGCGCGTGAGGCCTCGAAAGTTTGTTTCACGCAAGAACAATAGCTTTTACCAAGACCAGGAAAAAAATAAATACAAAATTGGACAAAAAAGGAATTAAATGCGAGTACACGCATGCCTCCTCCTCGAGCTCGACTATTAGCATTGGATCCCGTATGGATGGTGTTTCTTTAAGAAAGAAAGATCCTTCACTGTGGCTAGTGGGGTTTGGTGTGCAAGTGGAGAAGAAAATGAGGGCCATGCGAATTTGTATTTGGATAAAGGCCCTGCGATATTTCTTTTGACAAGATGTGTAAGAGCTAAGTAACATTGTATTATATGATCTTATCATATGGTAATATCATTTGCACTAGATTCAAAAACAATTGGCTAATCTTTCTTGTGTTCATCGAGGGTCCCTTTTATTCTTTTTCCTTGTCTGTGGGTGATTTGTATAGACCATTTTTTGGTGATATTCGCTCTCTTGACTGGCTGTTCCGCTTGTGTTATTGACTTTTGTGAGGTTAATCAGGCCGAATTAATAAACTATGTGTTTTGGGCTTACAGTCCAATTACGGCAACGGCTTTAATTAATTTAAAATCTAATACAGAGCCCAGTGCCGTGTTCCACTCACTCTGGGGAAACAATGTCTTGTTTTCGGAAATACATTGATCATGTTTGACAATTATTTTCATCAAATTCTGTCATAAAGAGATCATTTTATAGCGAAATAAAGGGTATTAAATAATCTATATGGTAAAAAAGAAAAACTCAATACTAACGCTCATCAACCAGTCATCCATTCCAATAATCTTTTTTCAAAAAGAATAACATTAATTTTTATATAATAAGTCATACAAAATCCTACTAGTAGTTATTACTTATTAGTACGAGCTACTGTGATTATTAGTTTTCTTTTAGTAATAGGACTGAAACACTGATTACGTAGGAGGCGGTCCTGGGTGTGAATGGAATCAAATTTTCTCTCTCAAAACAACGCTGAATGACTTGACTAATTCGATCTGTTCTATTTTCGCCGGTAGCTAGCAATGCACAAAAAAGCAAAAAAAAAACTATTAGGAGCAAAAGTAGTATTCACCGTCAAAAGATAAAAAATGTAATGAATATTATTTCCAAACGTGACGAGCAATGGCCCTGTATTTCGTAAAAAGCAGGGGGATCGTGTTCAATGGAGGAAGAAAAAATGGCTTTCAAGGTGGAAGATAACTCATGATCACTCGTCCAGGCAAACAAGTCAAAAAGCTAACAGTAAATCTCCTTCGTTGACCTGAGTGAGCATGCAAGCTAATTACTATGGAATTCCTCCGAAAGGCACAGACATGGATAGCTTCAAGGCGCAAGTCGATAATAAGTTAAGCTCCAATAATAATTTTATATCACTCAATAATAAGATTTTTGGACCGTTATTCAAGACTTTTTATACTAAGTTTTCTCTCAAGAAACTCTGACAAAATGTCGAATATGTTTGTTTTCTTGCTCGGGGGTGGGGGACCTGATACGATAATCACAACCATCAATAGCAGCAGTAATGTTTATGATTTTTTTGCTTTTGTTTTTAATTCAAACGTGTTTCTTCTAAATGATTTACGATAAAAACAAGTTAAAATGTTTTTTAAAAAAAGATATATGATAAAATAACTCAAAATATCTGTTGAAAAAAAACATATACTATAAGTTAATAAATTAGAAGTTAAAATTTTTAACTTTTGATTAAGTAAATAGTTTAACTCGATTATGTAACACATTCTTTATTTAAGTCAAAAATTATTCTTAACCACACATACTTATATATTTTTACATATAATATAATTTTTTTTATTAAGTTCCATACTAAATAAATAGTATAAATGGATATATAGTAAAATGAAAATGTTGAAAATACGTAAAATGAAAATGGATAGTAAAATAAATATCATAAAAACTAATCCGTGTATCGTATTTATATCTAAAATTTGAAATAACGCACACAAATATTTTTCTATTATGTTTGTTAATAATAATAATTTTTTTCTAAGAAAATTATAATAGTTCAAGTACAGAAATGGTCATATAATAACTTTTGTACACATAAATCACACAAGAAAATAGTTTGTTATAAGATTAACAAGAATAAAAGGAAGAATATTTTTAAAAAGTAAAAAAAAAAGACCAAACAACATTTTCAATAGAAAAAGATGAAGATCTTCGATAAAATATCTCAAGAAACTTGAATGTTGTTTTTAGACTCGAGAGAAGTAAAGCGAAGTTAGGACATATTTGGCCAATCACTGTGATCATACATCCGTAGAAGTCCTGGACCGAAGCATTCTTTATAATTAGTTAAAATTCACTAAAACTCCATGAATAATATAATTTAAGTAATCATGTTTTAAGTTTGGTTTTTTAGATTAGTTTGATTTTCGTAAACTTCAGAGCTATTTAAAACTTATATAATTATTAATTTTAACACTTGTAAAATTAGTTGAAATACACGCAAACTACCCCGAACACATACAGCAAATACACATGTTCTAGCTAAGTAAAACTTGATTTGCAGCCAGGTCGGGAACTTTCATACTGGCCCTGCCGAGATCCTCTCAACCTCTAGCCATTTAAATTCTATGTTTCTGCCAAATTTCAAATTCATTTTATCAAAATTTCAATTCCTCGGCCCCCCTTGCAATTTGGTTGTTCCTTATTTTGGCCTGGAAACTTTCATTTGTTCCATCTTATTATAATAACCTACCACTTAAATCTCAAAGGGAGATGTAAATTTAATTCTGATTTCATCGCTCAAATATAAATTTAATTCACAGTTAAATCTGGGAAAGAGAAACCATTTTTTTCCCGTTTACATAAGAGAAGGGTGATAGACTTTCAATGACAGTGGAAAATGGAACTTATGGAAGTTTACCGGGAAACATTGGGAAATTTCAAAAGGTAGGAGTAGACAGATAGTACAATATCACCTAATCTTACATACATATATATATATATATATATATTTATGATTCGATTACTCTTAAGTTTTCAATTACCGAACAAATGGTTTGATGGCGCGTGGAGGTCAATATAATTTCGATTTTTGTGATATTGACCTCTGTGATTTTAAAAATAGCCATTGTTCTCTCCAGTTTTGTTTGTATTTTCATTGAAGTTTTATTGAGTAGCCTATTTGTTTTTGAATTTTAAAAATATATTTAAAAAATTTAATTTTTTTATTTTAAATTAATATATTTTTGAGTATTTTTAGATCTGATATCATTTAAAAAATAAAAAAAATATTATTTTAATATATTTTTAAATAAAAAATATTTAAAAAAAAAGAATCACATCATAACAAAAATGGAAAGAAGGATTAACATGGATCCAAATACACCTCTTCGAACCACTGGATTCAAAATAACAGAAATCTTGTCCATGCAGTCTGGGGCTATAGCTATCGAGATTCACTTTCCACTCTCGTTCAAATTCTATTAGCCCTTTCTTAAGCAAACATTACAAAAAAAACTTTTTCAGGGGCAAAAAAATTACTTTTCGTCTGTAATTATTACCTACTCAACATTAAACAAAAGCATCCTTGAATCTCCTTCTACTCGCCGCAATCACCTGTTTCCTGTTCGAGCATAAGCATGCCCTAGTCCCCAACCTCAAGATCAAGGCATGCACTATCATCTGACCTCTCCTATCTTTACCCACAAATCTATAGCAAGGGAGTACTTACAAAAATCACCTTCAAAATCCCACCGATCGAGAAGTATTATTTGTTTAAGTCATCTTAAATCCCTCTTTAGCTAGCTATATATTATATTCTTCATCTAAATGAAGAAGAAGAAAAGAAAGAGAGATCGGAGAGGGAAAAAGAGTACAAAAAACAAAAGAACTAACCCCTATATTAATTACCACATACCAGATAGCATAGAAAAGAAGAACAGACCGGCAACTGAGAGAAGGAAATAGGGAGAGAGAGGAAGCTGAGGAAATCATTGGCATGGGTGGGGTCGGCAAGAAAACTGTTTTCCATGAACAATATATACAATATCAGAGAGTTCAAAAATCTTATTTTCTTGCGAACCAACCCATGTCCAGAAACTTCCTCGACCTCCATCTCTTTCCCTCTTCTCTGATCCATCCATCCATCTGATTCCATCTCTTTCTCTCGTGGGGGATGGGGGTGTTAAATGGGCTAATTATTGACCAGAGATAAGAGAGGAACCTATCCACCCATTAATCCTATCCACCCATTAATTTCCAGGTCGGTGGAGCTGGCCATGTGACTTTAGCAATATGTATTATATATTAAACGTCCTCTTCCTTTCACTTTCCTTTTGTCTTTTCCCCGAGGTTAAGGCAAAGGGGAAACTGTTTTATTTTCATTTTTTTTAACTCCGTGAGAAAACATAGATTAATAACATGATTTAAATAGGTGGGCTTTGGCCTTTTTGATCTACCATGCAGAAGAAGGAAGATTGCAAGCTAACGTGGGAATTAGCCCTTTTAACTCCTTTTTGTGTTTGATGTTTGGATGCCCTTTGGGTTTGATGTTAACAGTCTAGTCATGGTTAATTAAGGTTTCCATCTTAAGTGGACCAATGATTTAATTATCTCATATTTCAGTTATATATGGGTAATAAATTAAATATTATTCCTTATTATCTTCGGTTGTTGAGATCAATTTAATGTTACTATATTGGTGTCTTGTGCTGTGCTAAATATTTTTTTGATGTAAAAAATCCAAGAATTAAAAAAAAGTTGAGTGAGAATTTTTTTTTTGTTGACTATGCAAATCATTTAATGATGTTAGCAAACAAAATGAACTAAATATTTGTTTAATCTTCAATTTCATTCCCTGAATTTATAATTTTTTTATATCAATAAAATTAAATTTGATTAAAACCTAACATTAACCAAGCACAAAATATTCCTCCAATACTATAAGGTCAACACTCATAAGTATAAAAAAATCACAAAGACCAGTCCTGGATCCGCACAATATTAAGACTAAATAAAAAGGAAGAAAGATCGAGGGATCAAAATGCAAAAAAAAAAAAAAAAAAAAAAACCTTTTACTGTGTATATTTACAGTGAAAGCTCTCTTATGCTATGTAAATGACTGCTCCCTATTAAGTTTTTTTTATTTATATATAGAAAAGATAATAATTTTAATGTTTTGCCACACTTCATGACCGCCAATTTTAACTGTTAGCAGTATATATATTTCTTAAGTTTAAGCTTTTCCCTATAATACAAGCGTGCACCAATTATATCTGGCTCAAAAACAAGATTGCAATTACCTATCATGAATCAATCTTGGCAAATATTGTTTTTGTTTGATTTATCTTCCTCGTTTGCTTTGCATAGAAGAAACAATGGTCTCCCAATAAACTGGCCTTTCCCTTGCATGTCACCGACATTACTTCTCAACCTCCACCAGCTGCACAAAAAAGTTGCTGAAATTCTTGAGAGAAGCAAAGGTACCTTGTCACTCAAAGGTATCTGGTTTGCCAACATTGATATGTTGGTGACAAGTGATCCTGCAAATGTGCACAACAACAACAAAAAACTTTTGGAATTTCCAAACGATCCGACCGAGTCCAAGCAGTATTCTGGGAAATATGCTTAATTTTCAACATAGATTTTAAGGAATGGACTTGCCATAGAAGAATCATTCATGCACCTGCAGTTTCGAAAATTCTACACGAAGGTCCTGCTTGATAATGTAAATAAAGGCCTCATACCATTTCTTGAACATGTAGCTGAACAGGGTTCGGTGGTCGATTTGCAAGATTCATTTAAGAGACATATATATGATGCTGCTTGTACAATAGCTACTGGATATAACCCTAGCAATACTCTCTCCGTTAATTTTCTAGAAAATCCATTCATAGGGGGCATAGGTGATGCTGGAGAAGCAATGCTCTCAAGGCACATACTGCCAGGAAGATTATGGAAGTTGCAACGATGGCTAGGGATTGGGAATGTGAAGAAACTAGGAGTTTCCAAGGAAACTGTACATCAAGTTGTAACAAAATATATATATGTTGGCCAAGAGAGAAGAACGGAATAAAAGAGCGACGACAAAGAAAGATGAAGAGAGCAGCTTGGAGTCATTACGATGTTTTTCCTGACTGAACATGAAGATGTTGAAACAAAACACTCTGATGAAGTTGTGAGAGACGGTATTATTTGTTTCAAGTTTGCAACATATGAGACAACCAGTGTAACTCTCTCTTGGTTCTTCTTGCTTCTTTCAAAGAACCCGCGCGTTGGAATTAAAATCAGGGAAGAGCTTGTCAATAATTTTCCAGTGAAGGAAGGTAAAAAGTGGGAACTAAGAAGCAAAGAAGAGTTGAGTGAGCTGGTTTATCTCCATGCTGCTTTGTGTGAAGTGCTAAGGTTATACTCGTCAATCCCCTTCCAGCATAGGACCCTAGTCAAACCTGATATCCTCTCTGGCGGTCACCATGTAAATCCAAATATTAGAATTATTATATCTGGTTTATCTGGGCTAGGATCAAAAGAAGATGGCCTAAGGTGGAACAGTAAGTTATGTATGTATGTATCTTCGCATGTGTATAACTACTGAACTACTCCAGTGTGATCCAATGTCTGATATTATTTGAGCTTTTCATTGTGTATGATTTGGTTCAAACTTTTTGAGCATTTGTCGTGAGATACAACATGGTCAACACTCAACATTACCGGTAATAAAATAACCCCAAACTAACCTTAATCAAGAAGTTGCATCACACTGTAAATAGATTAATCATTGCATTCGCATACCAAAACTCCAATTTTAATTTCAGTTTGCAATCCTTGGAATTCTGTTCTCATCTGAAAATGTGAACAGAATAAGGAGCCAAACCAAAGTTCATCATAAGCAAAGTCACACGAAGAACATATATTACATTTATGATTTACCACGGCTAAATGATGACGAGGAAATGAGAGAATGAAAGCAGTAATTGTGAACGATTACTCCAATCAGAAATTACTTCCTTTTCCAAGAATCAAAATGCATCATGACAACTAGTTTCTTGGTTTGAAATCAAAGTGGGACGTATATAATAATAAGAGCAATATTGGATTAACAATAAAAAAGAAAAGAATAAGAGAAATTTTCTCTTTCCAGCCCCTCTCTGTCTGATCTCCCACCTTCTGGGCACAAAATCACTCGCAACTGTTTTTCTACCTCATCATATCTGCTAGTAATTATTTTTAGCTTACACATGTCCAGTTTTGAACTGATATATATTTATACTTTACCAGATTAAAAGTATAATTGTTATTTGCCACTCTCTTACAAGATTATAAACATCTCTCTACATTAAACCCAATTATACTTCTCTCATCAACATCATTATTTTACCTGTCAGGCTTGATTTCCCTGGGCTTGATGTGGCTAAGGAACCTGTCCTGCTCAGTGAGGGCATGGCGGAAGTGACAGCGATGGCCATAAGGACAGATACCACCAGCAAGGACCATTTTGCAGACCTCAGTCTTGTAGCGAGGGTGACGGATGACTGGGCGGAGCTCCTCAATTCCATGAGCAAACTGACAATGATTGCCGTATAGGCAAGCCCCTGTCTCCTGCCATTTGTTGCACAACTCTGTTTTGAACATGCCTTGGTTATACACTTCCAGCTCAAGTGGCCCCTCCTCTTTCTTGCCTCTACGCGCATAAACCTTCTGTTGTAATATCATCATCATGCAACTTGAGTTAAAAGATCGTGCAAGTTGTTAATGACAACACAGAATTACAGAGAATTCCATTTCAATGCACGCTTGCTAATATGGAAGCAATGGACTATTATGATGACAAATGATTTATCAGATGCCAAGCCATAAACTTTTGAGCACTCTCATTCTCATCACCAAGACTGCGCGATGATAACTAATGAGGTCTTCATTCAAACATGTGGAGCTCGAGAAATTACATACCGTGCCATTCCTATAAAAAATACCAAACTGCAAACAAAATCTCTGCGTATCATTTAAAAAATAATTTTTAAAAAATAAAAAAAAATTATTTTAATATATTTTTAAATAAAATATACTTTAAAAAATAACCTCAACTACACTTTCAAACACCCCTAAACATTTGGTTAAAATCTGAAAGCAATCTCTACCTCCATTTCTTTTTCAACCATCTACAGTATGAACTGGCTCCTCGCCTCTGAAATGTACTTACTGCTAACCACTTCACTTCTCTTGCGTGCCAAAGAAGGGGTGGATTATTGTGTTATGGTGGGTTCATCACACGGGAGCCAACCAATTGCACTCAATCTCTACGCTAGCTCCCAAACCTTTACCCATCTCACAATGGATTTCACAAACCTTTTCACGAATGATGACCTATATCTCCCACCAGGCTAAATTTCCATTTCATTTCAAGCCCAACTCAAGATTTATAGAAACAAAATAAGTACTAGCACTGAAGCCCAGCATCCAATTAAGCCACATCAACTCATCAAGATTTTAACACTCACATGTCCTTGATATCATTATGCTAAATTACATCAATGGATTCACTCTCTCATTTTAATCTAATCAGTTGACACGTGTCCTAATAAATCTATAAATTATTTCTGAAAAAAAAGTTAATTGCAAATAAGCAAATTAATTAAAGAAAACTATTTGGAAAAAAAAAGAAGCAAAAAGAATGCAGCGAACAATTGCTAGACGATATTAATCATAGTCGAAGAGACAGATCTCATAAGGAATAATTAGTAATTACCGCGGTATTGAGTGGACTCGGTGTTCTCAGCCGAGTGATGGCCCTAGTCAAGCTAGCACTAGCCGCCTGCTCCTGGTTCCTCTTCGAGTAGCTATTAGACCTCACTGAAATACTCTTAGGCAGCGAAATCCTCTCCTGGTCATCGCCCCCTGCCTCCATGACGCTCGTCGGACTTTCATCCTCTTCGCACATGTCATGACCTCCACCTCCTCCGCTGCTGATGTTGCACAAATTGTGGAAACCAATATCAATGTCAAACGGCGTCCTTGTAGAGTCGTTGTAGTGTTTGTGGAGTGAGGCTTGGATAAGGACGCTGAGTTGATTGTTGAGCTCGCGATTGATAGATCGAAGATCGGCGTTGTCTTGGCGGAGACACTCCATTTCGACGGTTACTTCACGGAGGCGCGCGAGGCAGAGTGCGCTTCGGTTTATTAGGTCCTGGTGTCGCATTATGAAGCGAGAGTTGTCTATTGAGTGGGAGGCTTGAGAGAGGGGGAAGATATCGGAGTTGTAAGCGACGTCGTTTAGATGGTAGTCCCGGAACTTTGTTGCGGTGGTGGTGGCGATTCCGCTGTTTAAAGTGGAGGAGGTGTCTTTTTGCGTTTCCTTTCTGAAGAATTCCCTCTCTCTATATAAATATAAAACTCTCGTTGAGAAATATTCCCAGTTTAAATTAGAAATTAAACACGAAGAAATTTTTTTAAATTATACTCAATGGTCAATTGAAATTACTACTACTATTTCTAGTATTTCCTACTATAATTCTTCACCAATAGAACTTAATCAATCATCAACGAAAAACAGGGCAGGTGGAAATTTCTGCGATACTATTATGACCGAAACCCACAAAATAAAAGAACATGATACAATTAATTATCATAGAAGAAAAAAAAAGGAATTACAGAAACTTGTTATTCAAGAAATGAAAATCATCAACAATGAAACATGCTTAAACAATGATCGGAAAATTAATATAAAGAATGCGAATCTGAACGGGGGAGAGAAGGGAGGGGAGAAGCACCCGGATGAAGAGCGAGAGAAAGGAGGGTTTTATTTTATAGAGAGAGAAGATTGGAGGGAAAGAGAGGATGCAAATTTCTTTATTAAAATCGTTCCCCTTCCAACAAACATTCCTTTCTTTCTAACAGAATTTGCCTCTCTTTTTACCATTTTGCCAGCGGAAAAGGACGGCTCTCCTTGTAATTTCTTAAGGGTGTTTTAGTTATTTCAACTTAAATTAAGCTCCCTTCTGTTGCTCTTTTCCCACTGTACTTGTTCGTTAATGGTAATTGTCTTTTTATTAATAAATTATTTTAATATATTGATATTAAAAATAATTTTTAAAATATAAAAAATATTATTTTAATATATTTTTAAATAAAAAATATTTTAAAAAATAACTAACTATATTTTCAAATAGGCTCATATTTGATGTTTATATCTATTGGATAAATATTTGATGTTTATTCTCGTGAATATAAAGTTAATTATTATTATATTTTTAAAACTTAATTCTATTAATTTAAGACATGATCTATAAATTAATAATATCAATTTGAGTGATCTGGGTTAATATTTTTTTAAAAAAATTAGAATAATATTATTTCAATTTTTTTAAAAATAAAAATGAATAAGCTTTTTTATTAGATTTTGATTTAATTTAACCTCGGATTAATCGAGTTGCGAGTCGACTCAAGTTTTTAAACATGTTAGAATAAGCTAATTTTTCCTCTGTTTTTTTTTAAATTCAGTTTGATCAAGGTCCCAAGTTGTCCATACCTCAAGACAACTCACGAGACTAATCAGGTTTTATAAATGGTGTTATTATACTATTATTAATTCAACAATATAAACTAAAGTAAAAATAATAATATTTAATTATTATTTTTTAAGATGTAAAAATACAAAAATCATTTCTTGTTGTAAATATTCATGGTAGTATACCATATCTCAATAAGTCAATGCTACTTCCCATTATGGCCAGTAATATACAGTATGACCTATCGTTAAGGTACCATTGAGGGTGAAATAATACATATCAAGCTAGAATATATATATATATATATATATATATATCAATCAGCGATCGAACATGATGCATAGAGAAATACTGTCTTGTTTATCAGTTCGAACATAATTATATATTTGTCTTTTGTTTTATTTTTTTTATTTATTTTGAGTTTCTCTGTCTCTTGATTTTATTAAACAAAATAAATTAATTTTTTTTTGTGATCGTATTTATCCGTAATGTGATGTATACTATCCTAAACAGTAACTGATGGACCACCCGCAGTAGCCTCTCTGATTTTTAAGGTGGGTCCACCCATCAAGCAAGAAAGGTGGCAAACTAGGCAGGAATAAAGGGCTAATTCGTAAGTTGCAACATAATCTGATAGCCATAAAATCAAATTTTGTGTTTTTATTTTCATGATTTTGAGTTTGGTTACAGTGTGACAAAAAGGTGATTTAAACAGCTAACTTAAGACAGCAAGCAGGTGACGTTGCGGTTAGAGATGGCATTCGATTATAAAATCGCTTGGTTTTGAAGTTAATTGAAGGGAAGGGAAGGGTGGCGGTGTGGCAGCGAATTCAGTTTGTCTAGTCGCCTTACAGGCAGACGGAAAAAAAAAATCATCATGTTTTTTTTTAGTTAAAAGAAGACCTTGCTTCTTTATCACAACTATAATTACCTCTTTTATCCAATAATTCATCAAAATCTAATGCAAAATCAAAGCGGTTGGTAATATATATATATATATATATCCCAAAGCTATCCCACAAATGAAAGTTGGGAGGTTGGAAACCTCCTTGTTAATGTCGTGGTTGTTAAGGTAGCTACGCTATTAATTTCCTTTTTCCTTTAGTTTTCCCAGTATAACCTTGGCCTTTGTGATATGACATGACACGTACATGTGTTCCTCTTCTGATTTCATTACAGTCTGGCAACGTTACCTGTGATTCTCTCGGTTTGTTTGAGAATGTTGTTATTATTATTTTTTAAAATGTTTTTTATATTAAAATATATTAAAATAATATTTTTTTTATATTTTAAAAATTACTTTTTAGATTACCATATTCAAAATATAAAAAAATTAGTTTTTTAAAAACACTAGTTGGTTAGCGTTTCCAAGTACTACCCACGTCGTTAAAAGAATTTAAATTAACAGAAAATAAATATAAATATAAAAAAACTAGGATTTTTATTAATTACAATATTTTGAAAATAAAATTTAATCTAAATACAAAAAAAATATATATATATATATAGGCTAAACTAAAAATACTATTTTATTTTTAATAAATAAAATAAATATATATATTTCTTAACAGTAGCTAGCAGTTGATATTATGCAATCCAATTCTTCTGACTATTTTGTTTGTTTTGGTCATCAGAATCCAAAACTATTCATCCATGACCGTTTGTCAATCTAGATAAGATTTGGCCTTCCAACACCACAGCTCCACTTTCTCTTTTTGCTCCGTGATTGATTGTTTGGTATTTTTATTTTTATTTTTGGGTGAAATTTGCTTCTTTTTTTT
>Ga0325403_1003773_pt1 | contig 13925 bp, 10 predicted proteins | sample PopdelMetagenome_19_FD_205665 | JGI IMG/M metagenome (GOLD analysis project Ga0325403, IMG submission 205665) | Populus deltoides microbial communities from Bellville, Georgia, United States - Xylem-PdKOR-R4 | ecosystem: Host-associated > Plants > Phyllosphere > Stem > Wood/Secondary xylem...
ACGGATTCAACCCATTTGGGTCATTTGCTGCTCCTTATTCTTGTTGGCCAGTCATACTCACAGTTTATAACTTGCCACCGGGAATGTGTATGAGGCCGGAGTTCATGTTTTTATCTACTGTCATACCTGGTCCAAGCAGCTCGGGGTGGAATATAGATGTTTGTCTTCGACCGTTGATTGATGAGTTGGCGCAGTTGTGGTCCTCCGGAGCTCTGACTTATGATATATCGAGGAAACAAAATTTCCTTATGAGGGCGGCTTTGATGTGGACTATCAATGATTTTCCAGCTTATGGAATGCTTTCTGGTTGGAGCACGCATGGGAAACTCGCATGTCCATACTGCATGGAAAACAACAAGGCATTCACGCTAGCAAATGGAGGTAAAGCTTCTTTTTTTGACTGTCACCGTCGCTTCTTGCCACTTCATCACAGGTACAGAAAGAACAGAAAAGATTTCTTTGTTGGCAGAGTTGAAAAAGATGTTGCATCCCCGCGTCTTTCTGGTGAAGAATTGCATGATGTTGTCTCAGAGTACGGTGACATTGTGTTTGGCCTTCAATCAGGTAAGCAAAAGTTTCCTGGTTTTGGTTTGACCCATAATTGGGTAAAGCGAAGTATCTTTTTTGAGCTTCCTTATTGGAAGACCAATCTGCTCCGCCATAACCTTGACGTCATGCACATCGAAAAGAACATGTTTGAGAACATTTTCAACACCGTCATGGATGTGAAGGGGAAGACAAAGGACAACATCAAGGCTAGATTGGATATAGCTTTATACTGTAACCGTAAAAATATGGAGTTGGTTTATGATGAGTCACGGGTCGCAAAACCAAGAGCAAGCTTCGTGTTAGAGAAAAAGGCACAACTTCTAGTCTACATATGGCTTAAGAGTCTGTGTTTTTTGGATGGACATGCATCAAATATATCAAGGCTGATTAATATAGAGGACTGCAGATTGTATGGAATGAAGAGTCACGACTGCCACGTGTTTATGCAAACACTCATCCCATTAGCTTTTCGTGATTTGTTGCCAAAAGGAATATGGGATGCACTCACGGAGATCAGTCATTTCTTCAGAGATATATGCTCCAGCAAGTTGAATGTTGATCACATTGAGAGGCTTCAAACGAATATCGTCGAGACACTATGCAAACTTGAGATGATATTTCCTCCATCATTTTTTGACTCAATGGAGCATCTCCCTATACATCTACCGTTTGAGGCAAAAGTTGGAGGACCGGTCCAATATAGATGGATGTACCCATTCAAACAGTTAGATATTACAGTTGCAATGTAATTCATATATAAAAGTATTTTATATGTTTTTCTTAATTGAAAATACTTGATTAATATTTTAAAAGTATTTTATATGTTTTTTTTAATTGAAAATACTTGATTAATATTTCAATGCAGGTACTTGTTTAATCTCAAGAAAAAGGTTAAGAACAAGGCGCATGTTGAGGCTTCAATATGTGAGGCCTATATTGTTGAGGAGATCTCAACATTTATCTCGTACTATTTCGAACCTCATCTGAGAACGAGAATCAATCGCGTTCCACGATATGATAATGGCGGTGAAGTGCCTTCCAGTGGGAACTTGTCAATATTCTCCAATACTGGACAGCCCACACCTAAAAATGCCGTCAGAAAAAGATATTTGTCAGAAATAGAGTTCAAACAAGCACACAACTATGTTCTATGTAATTGTGATGAGTTGAGACCTTTTATTCAGTAAGTTTATACTAATTAAACTTTGTTAGTAATATACTGTTAATTATATATTGTAATATCATACACTCATCATCACTTGTAGGCAACATCGATAATATTTGCTCTCCAATAACTCACAGCTGACCGAATCCCAGATCTTTCAATTACAAGATGAACAGTTTTCCACGTGATTCAGAACACATGTAAGCACTACCACAAACTCATTCTAACTTGAAAAAGTATTGTACGTATGCATGTCATTACGAGATTCTCGTTCATTTATTGTTTATTGATGTACATTACATACAAGGTTTATCAAATGGGAAGGATTGCGCCTAAGTCATTGTCTTCACTAAACCTGGGGCCTGAAAGAAAATGTAAGTGTTACAACGAGTATTTTGTCAATGGATATGTTTTCCATACTGAAGAATACAGGCAAGGAAGAAAGACATACAACAACAGTGTTTGTGTTAAGGGATCCACTAGTAGTGAGTTAGAAGTTGACTACTATGGTAGATTAGAAGAGGTAGTCGAACTGGAATATCATAACGAGCAGAATAGAGTGTTTTTATTCAAATGCTATTGGTATGACACGACTGACAAAGGAATCAGAGTTGATTCGCACAATGGTATGGTTGAAATCAACTTAAAAGCTAAACTCCGCAACATAAACGATGTCTTTATTTTCGCAAAGCAATGTCAACAAGTTTATTACACATGCACCCCTTCATTTAGAAAGGATCGATCAAGAGTGGATTGGTTGTCTGTTTTAAAAACAAAACCCCAGGGTCATGTCGGGGTTGTTCAGGATGAGAACGAAGACACGAGTGTGCGAGAAAATTCAAATTGTTGTCTTTTTTAAGTCTTTCAAGTTAGTGAGTTGGTTGAACCATATCGAGTTGCGCCTTCAATTGAATTGGAAGAAAATTCAAATTTTCGTGTTTTCGATGATAGTCTTGTGATGTTGAGCAGAGGAGTTGAATTTTGTTTTGAGCTCTAGCGGACAAGCAAATGTTGATGAAGAAGATGATATCCATATTGAAGATTGCGATGAAGGTGATGAAAATTCAATTGATGACGAAGAAGAAGAAAATTCTGACTAACTACCAAAATGAAGCCCTGTGTAAAACCCTTTTTTTCATGTAATTTAGATTATGGATGATATATTTTGTAATACGAAATATTTATTACTTGAAATGCCACAATCACGAAATAATTACTTGAAATAATTATAGATCATGAATGATATATTTTGTAACACGAAATAATTACTTAAAATGCCACAATCACCGAGGTCCATGCCAACGGATTTATAGCCGTCGGCATTTCACAGAGAGTTCGAAAATAATTACTTAAAATGCCACAATTACCGATGTCCATGCCGACGGATTTATAGCTGTCAGCATTTCACAAAGAGTTCGAAAATAATTACTTGAAATGTCACAATCACTAACGTCCATGCTGACGGATTTATAGCCGTCGACATTTCACAGAGAGTTCAAAAATATTTATTTGAAATGCCACAATCACCGACGTCCATGCCGACAGATTTATAGCTGTCGACATTTCACAGAGAGTTCAAAAATAATTACTTGAAATGCCACAATCACCTACGTCTATACCGACGACTATAAGTCCGTCAGTAAGTTGTCGGCGGGTCAAGTTTACCGACAAAAGTACTGACGGACCACGCAAATTCCAAAGGGTTGTGCATAATAATTAATTTTATATCCGTCGGTGAATCCGTCAGTAAAACTGCGATATAAGTCCCCCGACCGCCTTTTCAATTCATTTTTTCTTCTCCTCAGTTTTTCACCAATTCTTTTCCTCTCCATTCTTCAAAGGTTTCATCAGCGATCTCTAACAACTTTTCTCGTGAATCTCTATCAATTTAAAAGGTATGTGTTTCTTCTATTTCATTTCACTTTAAGGTTTTTTTTTGTTATGTTTTTTGTTTTGGTGTATTTTTTGTAATGTAGATAAAGTCTATAGTTTTTTTTGCATAATTCATTGCTAAAGCTTATAGTTTTTTTTTTGAATTTTTTGAATATTTTTTATTGTTGTATTGACATAATTATTATTAGTTAATTTGTTGAATATTTATTGTTAATGTTGAATTTACCATAGAATTAGTAATTAAATATGTTAGAATAATTATTAATTTTACTCTATTATTGCATGATTTGTGTTTAATTTTTTCCATTTATTTTGATTGTTATTCTAGAGATTTTTTTTAATTTATTGTTTTGTTGTATTGGCATAATTATTGAATAAATTTTTGAATTGTAATTGTTAATGTTGAATTTACCTTAGTATTAGTAATTGAGTATTTTGGAATAATTGTTAATTTTACTCTATTATTGCATGATTTATGTTTAATTTTTTCCATTAATTTTAATTATTAGTCTACAGTTTTTATTTATTTATTGAATATAATTTATTGTTGTATTGGCATAATTATTGAATTGTAATTCTTAATGTTGAATTTACCTTAGGATTAGTAATTGAATATGTTGGAATAATTAGTATAGATTGGGTCAATTGGTTGTGGCTTTTGTTAATATGTGCAGGTTTGTGGATTTGGGTAGTATCTAGTATAGGGGAGGTGCTGTTGAATCTTTTTTTAACATTTGAATTTAATTATATAATTATTTATATAAAATTGTGTAGATACGTAGAATGAAAACCAGAGCTGGTCGCTCACATACGGTCGCAGCTAGTTCATTTAGCAGCGATGATGATATATCCTTAGGTGCCTCTCAAGAAGAGGCATCTACACCACTTGCGCCGTCAACCGATACTGCCTCTTCCAACGCTACTTCACAGCGCAGAGGCGGGGTGCCTTCGCAGCGGAATCAATTTACCTGCAAGTACAAGGCACAGTGGAAGGACGACCTTTCAATGTAAGTTTGTTAAGGTTTTAATTTTTTTTAACATAAATTATAACATAATTTATGAAGTAATCACTATTTAATTTATTTCATTTATTTTCAGGTTCACAAACATTGGGGCTGCCCGAGTAATATCATCGGCGTTTAAATCGTCGATGGAGATTCCATTGTTTCAGTGGAGTCAGATATCCAAGCATCCTGAATGGATGCCTCAAATCAATGAATGGTTTGGCAGATTTCAGGTTGGTGTTAATTTATAATTTTCAGCTTATTTCTAATAAATTATTAATATAATTGTAAATAAATTATTATTTTTATTTAAACTTGTTTATTTATACACAGCACAAATTCTGCTGGGATAGTGAGCATGACACTGTTGTGAGGAGGGTATGGGAAAATCACGCGGCAACTAGGTAAGATCGAAAACAGTACAAGATTTTTTTTAGACAAAAATTTATGTTTCGAAATGTAATTTTTGGTTGCGTGAAGTAGGTTGCGTGATTTTTTGTATGAAGCACAAAAAAGGGCAAAACAACCCGCGAGGGATAGGGGTTTCCAAGGCTGGAACGATGTTGCGGTTTGGAGGGATTTCAAACCGATATACATCCCGAAAGATATATGGCTGCACTATCTTGAGCACGTGACGTCTGAGCGGTTCACTCGACACTCACAGTCCGGTGCTAGCAACTGGAATCGGTCAATTCATGGCTCGGTGACAACGCACACTGGCGGCTCCGTTCCGTTTGCTGCACATGTGAAACGGATGGTAAGATTAATTTAAATGAAATATATCATTAAATTAAGTTGTTAATATATCTTTTTTCATTATAGGCTGCGTCTCTTGGACGTGAGACGAGCCCGATGGAGCTGTTTATGGAGGCGCACGTGCGAAGTCAAGACTGACAATAGGGAGCGCAACAGTTTGTTGATAACCGTGCTTAACATTTCATGGTATGTTTGTTCAACCATTTTATTTTGTAAGTTATTATGTTTATTGAATTGAATATGATGATTACTTTTTATTTTATTTTCAGGAGACCTATAATAATCGGTTGAGGGAGAGATACGAGGATGATATTTTGACCCATCCGGAATTCGATCCGGATTTGTGGATGGAGGTTGGATCGTTAGGTGGACCCGATAAAAATCAGGTTTACAGGCTCTCCAACACTACGACCGACAACTTGCGGTCGACTCGTAATGTTTCAACTGTTGGGAGCTCCCAATTAATATCGAGCTCCCAATCTAAGGAGTTCGTGACCTTGCAGCAACACATGGCTCAGCTCACCGACAAATACGACCACCTATCAGCGGAGTACGCACAACTCAAAGCGTCTCATGCACAACAAAGAGCGGAGTCTGAGCAAATCAAAACGTCTCAAGCACAACAAAAAGAGGAGTATGAACAACAAAAAGCGACTTATAAACAGCTTCGCGAAATGGTCATGAACATGGCAACACATAGTGGAACATGTGCGCCTAATCCTTTTTGGTTGTATAACCACCAGCCTCCTCCAGGATCTCCTCCTCCTCCTCCAGCTCCACCTTTATATTAATTTGTAATAAATATTATTTACCTTTAAAATTTCATTTAATAGTTTTTTTAAAACACATTCATTTTGTAATGAATATTATTTAACTTTGATTTTTTGTTTTTTTATGTTTAATATAAAATTTATTTGCATAATTGGTTTTTATTACCATTAATTTATATAATTTTATATTATATATTCTAAATAATTTTTTAAAAACAAATTTAGAAAAAACTATTACAAAAGGTTTTACCGACGGAAGGCATCCGTCGGTATTTGACAGTACCATTCACCGACAGCTTTACTGACGGACTTAATCCGTCGGCATTTGACAGTAGCTGCCACACTTACCGACGAATTTACATACGGATATATTCGTTCGGTATCGCAAACACTCAACGACACATGTACCGACGGATACATACCGTCGGTAAAGCACGATATCACCGACGGAACAAAATCCGTCAGTATATTTCAAGCGGGAAACTTTTTTTTTGGCGCGCAAATTCCGTCTGTAAAACCATCGGCAAATGATTTTTTTGTTTTTTCAACGGATATAACGACAAAATTGGGAATCACCAACGAAAGGAAAGCTGACAGACATAATCTGTCGGTGAAGATGTCGATAAATAAATCACCGACGAACTGCTTATCACACACCGACGGAATAATTCCGTCGGTAAAACTGTGAAATTTTGTAGTGTCTGGCAAACCTTTGGATATCCGCCGACAAGAGTTTTATGAATATTTTGCTCCCAATGATTTGTATTTTTAATACGGAGCTATGATTTACATTCGAAGAAATATAGTTAAATCATCCTAGATTTTGATGAGGATACTGTGGAATACGACAGTACCTTCAGCATGAAGTTTATCATATTGTTAAATAACATTTCCTTTCGATCGAGTCATTAAAGCATACGTGAGATCTCTGGAAGAACGACGTCCACAATATCTCGGCCAGCAATGACTGGATAAGAAGAACCAACCCTCTCCGTTTCTTTGATGATGACAAGATCAAGAATATTTTCAAAGTATGGAGTGAGGTATACATGTTCTTACGTCTTCACGAAATCACACAACGTCGAAGTAGTTGTTATGCTATTACCGATTTGAGTTTGTCGCCATGGCAGCTCAATCATCATTTGTAATATATTTCGTCCTTTTCTTGGTTTCCCTCCCAAGACGATTTCTTCCTCATCATCATATATATTTTTAAAAATCATAGCTTGATTTTTCTGCCACCTGTCTCGTGACTGAAAATTTTGTCTGCATCAATTTTTCTTTTTAAAAAATAACTCGACAATGCTTCTTCCATCTAATTTAAAAAAATAAAGAAAACCTAAGCACACAAGCGTGGCTTGGAAGGTGATATTGAAGAAGTGAGATTTGAGGAGAAGCAAAGAAAGGAAAGAAAGGAAGAGGAGAGAAAGTATAGGAAGAAAAACTAGAAGCTGAAGAAGAAAATAGAAAAATAAAGGAATGGAGGAGGAGAAGTTTGTAACTCAACAACTTTTATTAATACATCAAAATTGTCTAACATATGGAAAAATTACATATAAATAGTAAAATCCTAATAACAACAACAATTAGTCTTATAACACACTAAATAAAATATCCAGAAAAATAACATAAATTAAACCTAATTAATAACCCAATTAAAACCCAATGACGTAGGGGTTGAACTATCCTTGGTCATCTTTAACCATACCTATGTGTGAGCCGTGTCTCAGATATTTGGTGTCTTTACTAACTCTCATGAGGTTAGAAAAACTCGACCCTATTAAGTATAACTATAGGCAGCTTCAATTATACTTTTAAAGATCAGGATCAAGTTAGTGTAATGTTTCTTTAGTAATCCAAGTATAATATGAATTAAGTTACTTTGCCTTTGAACTAAGATTCACTAAACCTCACCATTTCTCATAAAAACAACTTATGTATCCAAAATAGCATTAACATGTTCCTTTTAAACCAATGATAACGGTAATGTGATAAGGTTTTTAAAAGGATCATCGGGGATATGCTGTTACCATTGATATATAACTAAGTCTATATTAAAAGTAGAGTTAATACTAAAGTTTGGTTGTAGGTTGATGACATGAGTATTTGATTCAACCATTTTTAACACTTTGAAGTGTATAATATTATAGAATAATATAAATTATATCTTGGGACCTCACCTAACAACTTAATCTTTTAGGCTGAGATGATTCTTTAACATGATATTAAAGTCTTACTGACCAAAAAGTTTGGAGTTTGAATCTCAGCACCCCTCTTTCTCTTTTCTATTTAATATTAATTAATAGCTCAATATAGTATGGGCTTGTGCAAGTTTCACACCTAAAGAACTTTCACTTGAGAGAGTGTGATAGAGAATAAAATAAATCATATCTTGGGATTTCACTTAATAACTTAAACTTTTAGGTTGAGATGATTATTTGACATCTAACACTACCCCTCTACAATTTTTAATTGGATTTAAGAGAATACCATTCAAGCCTAATATATATTATGAAACAATTTTCAAATTAAAAACATTATGATACTTGTGTAAATCAACTTCAAATTTGTATTGTTCGTTACTTGTTTGAGTTTATTTATTTTTTTATGATCTCAACATGCAAACTATAAACTTAGATTCAACTAACTCAAACATCGTAGTGTGAGGAGATACAGGAAGAAGATCTTTATGCTTTTAGATTTATAAACATGAACACTAAATAACTGAGTGTGTGGAATGAAACAAACACTAACACTTGAGTGGATTAGGATCATTTTCATCATTCTTATCATGTATAAGAGGGGTCAGTGATAAGAGGACTTAATTACTCAAGATCTATTATGAGTATGTCAAGCATAAAAGATAAATAATTATAAAGCTTAGAAGAACAAATATCTTTAAACTCTTCCAACATCACACTTACCACTTTAAGAGGTTCTATTAAAGCATTTCCTAAAACTTCCTCAACAAATGAAGCAAACATAATAAATTCAACCTTAATCTCATTCTCTAACTTATTTGGATTCATTATGTTAAGTCCCTTCTTTTAAAGTCATTTTCATCAAGGTTATTAAAATCTTCAGGATTGGGTTTATACATATATCACTATATTCTTCCTCTCTAGCCATATCCTTATGTTTTTATTTTATTTTTATGACTAGGGGTTTAGTGGTATAATTAGCTAAAATAGAACCTAAACCTAGATATTTAACACACTAAAACATTAAACTCATCTTAAACACTTCATTGATAACTCGTAAACTCTTATCTTATTTATAAAGTCAGGCACTAATAGGACTGGGTTTGTAAGGTAGAGCACCTAACAAAGTACTACTATTCCTAAATGGAGACATAACAAGGGTACTACATGGGTTTTGATATTTTTTTCATTAACTCTTAGTAACATTCATATTCTTGCTCTAAGGTATGAACTTGTTCAAGGGTAGAAACACATAAGAACGTAACTTGTTTTCTAAGATAATGTTTTGAACCTTATGAAACCTACTTAAAGTCATGAGGCTGTCCTTCTTGACAACACATCTCATCATATACTCATCAAAATATACCTTACACTCATTAGTAAATTTATTCTCTTATCTAAGATTATTTTTTTGCTCTAAAGTATTTTTTCCTATATGATTAGGGTAGGTACCTCTCTTATAACTTTTGTTTCATTTCAAACCAATTAGCGATAAGAATTTTACTTCTTTTTTATAAACAATCCTCAATAATTTCTTTGTAAAGTTAGGCAGAACCGATAAGTTTTATCTTAACAAACCTAGTTTTTTTATTTTCAGACAAGTTGGACCAATCAAACATGTGATCCGTTTCATGAATCTGCCTATTAAAATCTAAGGATCGTGACGACCATTAAAAGTGAAGGACTCTATTTCATTAGGTCTCGTGACTTGCTCATCAAGGTTATCATGATCAAAGTAACCTAATTGGTAGTTATATTGGAGGTGTTCATGGTGAACTTTTTTATAATGGTTATTGTTGTAATTCTTACCATTTTTAGAGTACCTTATTTAGGTATTCTTTAAAGGTCCAACTCTTTTGGACAAGTTAGTCATCTAAACAAGTTTTAAAATTAAAATAAAAGACAAATCATAACTAAAGAAAAAAAGAAAATGCTAATCTCATTTATGAATTAGGTGTTGATGTTAAGGAGATAGTGACTTATAAATAGGAGATATCATGATCAATGTGGATGGTGAAAAGTGGCTAGGATTAATTGTAGTTTAGGAAGATGACAATGATATCTATTAATGATGGTTGAATGTGGATGATTTTCTTCAACAGTGGGTGTTGGAGGGCTACTAGTGTGTTGTTGGTGTGATGCTTATGTGGTGGTGGCTTTCTTTGATGTTTAAAGAGAAGGGCTGAGTTTTTCTTTCCTATGAGCATTTGTATTTATTATCATATAACTAAATAAAAAATTATTTTTTTAAAAATGAAGTCATTACACCTAGCCTGGTCTATGACCCGGGCTATAGGTTTGGTGGGTTGACCTCGGTTGATCAAATGTATTGTCATCTCAACATAATTTTTTTTCTTAATTTTTTAAGTCAAACCAGATTTTTACTGGTTGTCCACATTGTCTTTAAACCCGCCAAGTTGATCAGGTCAAATCAGGTCAACATCTATATGATTTAATTTGAAACCCAGTCTAGAAAAGTAGCTAGATTGAGAAGTTTCAAGGTTGCCTTATGATTGCTTTTGGTTTTTATTGAATATATATCATCAAAAAAAATATTATATTTTTTTTATTGATATTAAATATATTAATAAGAAAATGAAGACTTATACTAAGAAATTATTTTGTTTTAATAGAATTTAAATTATTACTCTTCTTATATATATAAAAAATATCATATAATTAGTGTCGTACTAAGTTGAGTCATATTAAGCTAACTCCAGTATAATTTAATTTGAAACTTAGGCCATGCAATGGGCCGCATCTTAGGGTTAAGTCAAATTAATAAGAAAAAGAGAAACTATGATAGCAAATTATTTTATTTCAATTGAGTTTAGTTTTAACTTTTTTTAAAAAAATATTGATATGTAATTATATAAAGAAATTAAATAGCATATCCCGACATAATATCATGTTTCTTTATTTATATTTACCCCCCAGCTTCTTGATTTAGTCTTTGGTTATTATTAACAACTCATTTTAGAATTTGTTGGTGCATATGATTAGTAGTTAATTTTATTAAACACACATATTCAATTTTCAAATTCATGTGTTGAATTCTTGCTTAGTTCTTTTTTAAAAAACTTTAATAATGCCTTCATATTTTTTTCTTCATGTTATAATTAACTCTACAATGAAGTGTGACACCATGACTAGTAGAATATAATCAACCTTCATTTGATTCACAAAAAAATACAGGTTATATGATGATATTATAATTATAAACCTAGTTTTAAGTAATCTAAACTCCATAATTTTCTATTCTTTCCCTTTTCCTCTTGCATTAGAACGTTGACTAATTAATTTCCTTCTTGTTTTTAGTCACAAATTATCTAGAATTCATTCAATTAAATGATATGCCATTGTCAAACATGCATTTAGATGCCATCTTCATCATGCAACTTTTTTTTTTCCTTTTTTAACGAAAGTCAATCACAATTATAGAAAATGATGCAACACTATAATTTATTAAAAGCTTAAACTATATGATGTGAAATTTGGTAGGCATGTGACTTACAAATTAACTCATATAAGGGCAATATATTTCTCCCTTATTTTACAGTGAAAAAACCCTCATGAGTGGACAACAATCAAGGAAACAAAATACGTAGCATCTAATCTTATATCATTTATTTTTATTTAGTTATCTCACTTTTAATTCTATCTATTTAAATTTCTCAAGACTTAGGTATAAAATATGCTATGTTCTTTTTTTCCCACTCTATAACAACTTTTTTGCCACCTAGCACATGATAATGGCCACATTAATACATAACTAACAAAAAGCAAGGAGGATATCACATTAAAAAATAAATAAAAGATGAAAAACTTAAATAGATATAATTAAAGTAAGATACCCAAACAAAAATTCAATAAAAATTAAGATTTTTTTAATTTCATTAGCGACGTTGTTTATAAGAAACTACTTCTAAGAGATAGTTTTTCTTATCTAAAAAGATCTTTAAACTCCTTTGACATGTATGAGAAGCAAAGCACACCTTATAAAATTATAGATACTTTACGAGTTGAGTTGGGTTTGTTACTAACACGATGGGTTCTAAGCACTAGTTCGCCAAATACTAACACCCTTATCTAACATGTCTAGAATCTTTCCTCTAGCCTATTATGTTAATAAACAACTTATTTTTAAAGAGAGGTGTGCCAAAATAATAGTTCATGAAAAATAAGGAAAAATTGCCATTGGTTGTTCAAGACAAATAAGGAATATTCCTTGCCATCACGAAGCTAACTCATTCATCAGTCACAAACAGAGCAAGGATGAAAATAAGTCTTTATATAGTAAAAGCATGAGGAAATATCATCACAAGAAACACTCCAAAAAAATATCATTTCATATATAAGTTGAAAAGTATTAAAGGTGTTGAAAAAAAGAAGAAGAAGTTAAGTTAATTTTCTTTGAATAACTTGAAAAAAGAAAGAAGTCAAGTCAATTTTCTTTGAATCATTTAAAAATAACCATATAATAGTCATTAGGTAAAGGATTCATCTTTAGCTCCAGATATCTTGGGCACTAAACTTAGTATGAAATACATGGCTAAGAAACCCTACTTGAATAACTATAATAGGCTAGGTGACCTTAGTATATGGAATGTCTAGACAAGTTGAAATTAGTCTTTTAAGACTTAAATGCCATATGTTAAGTTGATTCCCACCACTATTAACAAATCTATATAGATCTAGTATACAATAGAGCATGGCTTAATTTTTAGTTTTAAAGAACTTGGTTTGAGACTTATCTTCTAATTTATCTAATAAAATAAGGAAAGTAACTTGGTATAAAATGCTTTTTCATTTTTATATTAGCATCCCTAACAAGAGAATTCTACCCACTTATTGGTTGTCTAATAAAATAAGAAAAGTATATTTGTAGACATGTCTATATATTTAACTAAGAAATTTTGAAGTTAAAGAAGAGCTAGTGTTAGTTAGGGTCTATTTTAAAGGCCTTCAGAAAAAATTGAAAGGGCTTAAGTAATAAAATATATGCCTAAGAATTAAGCCTCGATAAAGACATATAAAAATTAAAATGCTTATGGAGAAATAAAAAAATAATAAGAATTTGTCAAAGCGAATATATATATATATATATATATATATATATATATATATATATATATATATATAATGCTTGTATGTATGAGGAACAAGTTGTTACAAGCTTCAATATAAATATATCCCCATAGTTGATATGATGTTACTCACACATTTATAAAGTTTGAACAAATAGAATCTAAAAGATTATATAAATGCAATAAGCAAATCAATTGTACTAGGTACAATAATAAAGCTTCCAAGAAAGATGTAGTGATAATGTAAGTGTTTATTTTTTTACTTTTCTCTCCTCTTTTAGGCTCAAAATATAAGAATAAAAAGTATTTATAGGGATTTAAGAATACTAATCATTATCTTTTGTATGAAAATAGTTGTTGCGTAAACTTTTACAAAAAAAACAAGATCATGCACAAAACATAATTCTCTTGGTTTTGCTTCCATCTCTGCTATTTCTTGGCTAATTTTGTCAATTTTGCTACTGTTCAACTAATTTTCAAGTTGTTATTCTATGGCTAAA